>Ga0307930_1000174_pt1 | contig 48953 bp, 47 predicted proteins | sample OrgLakmetageno46_FD_203161 | JGI IMG/M metagenome (GOLD analysis project Ga0307930, IMG submission 203161) | Saline water microbial communities from Organic Lake, Antarctica - #46 | ecosystem: Environmental > Aquatic > Non-marine Saline and Alkaline > Saline | place: Antarctica: Organic Lake...
TAGTTCATTTAATATTACCTAACCTTTATTTTAAAAGCCACAGATTCTTTTACACAAATTGAAAAAACTATCTTTGCAAAATCAAAATTATACTATGGCTAAAATTAGAATCACCAAGCAATTTACTTTTGAAACTGCCCATGCACTTTACGGTTATGATGGGAAGTGCCAAAACATTCATGGTCATAGCTACAAACTTGATGTAACTGTTATTGGTAAACCTATTGAAGACCTTAATCATGTTAAGCGAGGTATGGTAATCGATTTCGGGGATTTAAAACAGATTGTAAAAAAAGAAGTGGTTGATGTTTGGGATCATGCTATAATTTTAAATCAAGACACTCCACACATAGAATTAGGGGAACAACTAAAAGCATCTGGACATGATGTGGTCTTGGTAAATTACCAGCCTACCAGCGAAAAAATGATTGAAGATTTTGCAAATCGAATAGCTTCAAAATTACCTGAAGAGATGGCTCTTTTTTCCTTAAAACTTAGAGAAACCGAAACCGCTTTTGCAGAATGGTTTGCTACTGATAATTAAGCCGAAATAGTTGGTAAGCTGTTAGGAAATCTAATTTTAAATTATATAATTTCATTTTCAAATTGACACATTCCAAATTGATACATTGAAACATTGTTACACTAAAACATTTTCAAATCAGCACATCAAACCTTACTCGTTCACCACAAACTGGATAGTTTCTCGAGTGGTTTGCTTCAATAAAACATCCTTATCTTTTTGTATGCGCTGGATGGCTTCTTCATCAAAATGACGAATGGTGTATAAGGAGACGCCTTTGTTGTATGTTACTTTAAATTTGGCTTTTAAGAATTCTATGAGCTTATCTATGTTCTTAAATTTATTGTCAACACACACCGAAAAACTAATGGCTGAATTCTGAATTAAATCTACTTTTATTTGGTATTTATGGAACAAAGCAAAAATTTCACTCATGTTTTCTTCCACAAAAAAGGAGAAATCTAAAGCGGAGAGGGATAACAATACCAAGTCCTTTTTTACAATATAACAAGGCACTAAGGGCTCAATCAAATTTGCTTTTTGAACAGCTGTTCCCGCATCATTTGGATTGTAAAAAGACTTTACAAAAAGAGGGATTTCTTTTTGCTGAAGTGGCTGTAAGGTTTTTGGGTGAATTACAGATGCGCCATAAAAAGCAAGCTCTATGGCTTCTTCGTAAGAAATTTTATTCAGTAAAACGGTATTTTTAAAAACGTTGGGGTCTCCATTCAATACACCGGGGACATCTTTCCAAATAGATACGTTTTCTGCATCTAAGCAATAGGCAAAAATAGCCGCAGTATAATCACTTCCTTCTCTTCCCAAAGTGGTGGTAAAGTTATTTTCATCCGAACCAATGAAGCCTTGTGTAATAAATAATTCATCTTTATCTATATGGGCTTTTATTTTGGTTTGTGTGCTGGTCCAATTTACTTTGGCATCTCGGTAAGTGCCATCTGTATCAATTAAAGTTCTGCAGTCTAGCCAGGTGTTTCTCATACCAACACTTTTTAAGTACTGGCTCACCAACGAGGTTGAAATTAATTCACCATAACACACCACTTGGTCGTACACATAGTCGTAATTAGGAGATTTATTTCGGTCTAGAAAACCTTCTAATTCATCCATAAAAAAATGAAGCTTGGTGTAAGCAGGATGGGTCTTTATGTCGAAAAGTTTATCCAAAATAGCAATATGATATGCTTTTAATTCTGTTATTGCAATGGATAAATTCTTGTCTTTTGCAAAATACAAATCAATGATATGCTCTAGCGCATTGGTTGTTTTTCCCATGGCAGAAACTACCATTACTTTATCTACAGCACCCATTAATTGCATAACGCGAGCTACATTTTGTACTCCTTCTGCATCTTTTACAGACGCACCTCCAAACTTAAAAACTTGCATTTCAATCTTTTAATTTTGTTACTGCTTTTTCTATTCCTTGTTCATCTAAATGAACGGTATTCCATTCTTGCATAACATCTGCACCATATTTCTTATAAAATTCTACCGCAGGTGTATTCCAGTCCAAGACCACCCACTCCACTCTTTTCAGTTTTTGTTGATGCGCATAAGCCACAACTTTATCTAATAAAACCCGCCCTACTCCTTTTCCGCGCATTTTTTGGGTAACGATTAAATCTTCTAAGTGAATGCTTTTGCCTTTCCAAGTTGAAAATCGAGGGTAAAACAAAGCCATTCCTATTATTGTATTTCTAAATTCTGCCACATAGCATTTAAAAAAAGCTTCTTCACTAAAACCATATTGTTGTAATGTTTCTTCTGTAACTTCTACTGCATTGGGTTCTTTTTCATAGACTGCTAATTCTTTAATAAGTTGCAAAATTGAAGGAATATCTTTTGGTGTTGCCCAACGTATTTCAAAATCCATAGCAAAAATTTAAGCTGCAAAAGTAGGTATTTTTAATATTGAAGCGATTTTTTAAGAACCAAAATAAGAAAATGGAAGGATGACAACTGCTCTACCGATAAACAGATGCCTTGGTTTACTATTTTAATGTTAAAGTGGATAGCTCATTTTTTTTATAATTTGTAATTTTCAATTCTATGAACAAAGAATTACTTGAACTATTTCAACAGACTAGAAAAGAAAGTCTTCATATTTGTAAACCCCTAGAAATTGAAGACTATTTATTACAACCTGCCGATTTTATTTCTCCACCAAAATGGCATTTAGCTCATACCACTTGGTTTTTTGAAGCCTTTTATTTGTCTAAAAAGGAGGATTATTCTGAATTTGATGCTACTTTCAATTATATATTTAATAGTTACTACGAGAGCTTAGGCGAAAAAGTGCTACGCTCTAACCGTGGAAATTTAAGCAGACCAACTGTGCAACAAATGATGGAATACAGGGCTTATGTAGACAAAAAAATGATGGACTATCTTCAAAAGGATGAACTTACAGAAAAGGAAGTAGAGGTTTTAGAAATTGGTATTCATCATGAAAAGCAGCATCAAGAACTTTTGTATACAGACATCAAATATAGTTTAGGAACGCAACCACTTCAACCTCCTTATAAAAAAGTTTTTAACCTTGAAAAGAAGCAACAACGAACTCATAAATGGATTTCAATTGATGCTGGATTGTATAAGGTGGGTCATGATGGAAATGGTTTTAGTTACGACAACGAGACACCCCAGCACAAAGTATATTTAGATGCTTATTTTATTTCGTCTAAGTTGGTGACCAACGCAGAATACATTGCATTTATTGAAGACGGCGGTTACCAAAATGTACTGCTTTGGCATGCAGAAGCTTGGGATTGGATAGAAAAAAATCAAATAGAATTGCCACTATATTGGAGAAAAATAGAGGGACAATATTACAACTACCAACTCTCTGGCTTGGCTTCAGTGGACCACAACTTACCTGTAAATCACATTTCATATTACGAAGCTTTTGCCTTTGCCCAGTGGAAAGAAATGCGCTTACCAACGGAGTTTGAATGGGAGGTGGCTTGTAATAAATTTGACTATGGAAAACGTTGGGAGTGGACAGAATCTGCTTACCAACCTTATCCAGGCTATAAAAAAGCAGGTGGAGCTTTAGGCGAGTATAACGGAAAATTTATGGTAAATCAAAAAGTGCTTCGAGGTTATTCTGTTGCTACTTCCCAAGACCACGCTAGAAAAACCTATAGAAACTTTTTTCACCCAGATACTCAGTGGCAGTTTACGGGCATAAGATTAGCAAAATAACTATGGAAATAAAAACACCAACTGCTTTTGAAAAAGAAGTAATGCAAGGCTTAAGTAGCTATCCCAAAAAAATAGCTTCAAAATTTATTTACGATAAAAGAGGTGACGAGCTTTTTCAGCAAATTATGAGTTTACCTGACTATTACCTGACCAATTGTGAATTGAATATCATTCAGGATAATTGCAAAAATATTTGTGCAGAATTCAATGATGAGCAAGGTTTTGATTTAATTGAATTAGGCGCAGGTGACGGGAAAAAAACCAAGGTTTTGCTGCGAGAATTAAGTAAGCAAGAAGTTCAGTTTTCGTATTTACCCATCGATATTAGTCAAAATTCGTTAACTGAATTACATAAAGACATAAGTCTTGAGCTACCGAAAATCGATATGCAACCTCAACAAGGGATGTATTTTGATGTACTTAAAGAGTTAAGCCAATACCAAAAACGGAAAAAAGTGATTTTGGTTTTAGGTTCCAATATTGGTAACTTATCTCATCCTGAAGCCATTGATTTTCTTCAACAAATTAGCGAAAGCATGCATCCACAAGATTTGCTTTTTATGGGCTTCGACCAGAAGAAAGACCCTGAAATCATACTCAAAGCTTATGATGACCCTAGCGGAATTACCGCAGCTTTCAACAAAAATGTGTTGGCTAGAATGAATACAGAATTGCATGCTGATTTTGATTTATCTAAATTTAAACATTGGGAAACCTACAATCCAGAAACCGGAACAGCAGAAAGCTTTTTAATTAGTTTAGAAAAACAAGAGGTCCGTTTAGAAAAACTAAATCTTAAAATTGAATTCAAACAATGGGAAAGCATTCATACGGAAATCTCCCAAAAATATGATGATGGAATTGTAGAATGGCTTGCTAGCGAAGCCAATTTAAAAATTGAGTATTCCTTTCAGGATGAAAAAGGCTACTTTAAAAACTATATTTTCAAGCGAATATCGGGCTAGAATAGTTTATTGCAAATCGAATCAGATCCTGAAATGGAATCATTGGTTTTTTAACCGAGTTTAGCTCAATGGGTTTTAGAAATATACTCATATTTATTTGTTTTCGAGTCTTAAATATTTTCAAATGGAGGCCAAAGAAAAAAATGCAGAAATTCAAGATGGCATAACCTCCAAAAAGACAATATAAAATTAATGAAGATATCTCCAGCTAACAAGTGTTTTTTTCTATTTTTGCAGCAAACTACAACGATTTCGAAAAATGGAAAGAACCAACCAAACCTTAGGAGAGTTTATAATTGAAAATCAAGAATCTTTCCAATATTCATCCGGAGAATTGTCTCGGCTTATTAACTCCATTCGGTTAGCTGCCAAAGTGGTTAATCACGAAGTGAACAAAGCAGGTTTAGTAGATATTACCGGAGCTGCTGGTGAACGAAATATACAAGGTGAAGACCAACAGAAGTTGGATGTGTACGCTAACGAGACCTTTATACGAACCCTAATCAATAGGGAGATTGTCTGCGGAATTGCTTCTGAAGAAAACGATAATTACATCACCATTCAAGGCCAAAACGAAAAGCACAATAATAAATATGTCGTGCTGATGGATCCACTAGATGGTAGCTCGAATATAGATGTAAATGTTTCTGTGGGTACTATTTTTTCAATTTACAGAAGAGTTACTCCAGAAGGAACTCCCGTTGAAATGGAAGACTTTCTTCAGCCAGGGAACCAACAGGTTGCTGCGGGCTACATTATTTACGGAACTTCTACCATGTTGGTATACACCACAGGTCATGGTGTAAATGGTTTCACTTTAAATCCTGCAATTGGAACGTATTATTTAAGCCATCCAAATATGCAATTCCCAGAAGATGGAAACATTTATTCTATAAATGAAGGTAATTATGTACATTTTCCACAAGGTGTAAAAGATTATATTAAATACTGCCAAGCGGAAGAAGAAAACAGACCATATACTTCCAGATACATCGGTTCTTTGGTTTCAGATTTCCACCGAAACATGATTAAAGGTGGAATTTATATGTACCCCAAAAGCTCCAAAGCAAATAATGGAAAGTTACGTTTATTATACGAATGCAACCCTATGGCATTTATAGCTGAACAAGCAGGAGGGAAAGCAAGTGATGGTTTTCAACGAATTTTAGACATTCAACCTACAGAATTACACCAACGTGCACCTTTTATTTGTGGAAGCATAAACATGGTAAAAAAAGCAGAAAGCTTTATGGAAGCCGCAGAAGCAAAAGAGAATAATTCAGTTAGTAAAGCAGCGAAGTAAATTGTTTCAATTTCCCGCTTTTAGAGCGTTCTAAAGTAGGTAGCTTAGCAAAATCGATCTTTAAACCTGGTTCTAAATAAGTAGCCATTGCCCTTTCTATTGCTTTTTTTTCTTCCGTATTTAAAACACGATTTGCTGCATATTGAACCTCAAAATTAGATTTGGTTTTTTGAAGCACTTTAAACTCTTTTACCACTCCTTGATCCTCAATGATAGTCTTGGTGACGTAATAAAAAGTCAACCCAGGCACTCGTTTTCCGCTAGGTAAATCAGCAAAATCATTGGTTCTCCCAATCAACTTTTGTAGAAATGGTTTTGCTGTGGTACTTTTAGGGTCTAAGATTCCGATATCTCCTATTTTATACCGAATAAATGGATGTGCTTTGTTGTACAGAGAAGTAATGACCACATTTCCTTCTTCGCCTAAAGGTACAGTTTGGTTTTGGTCATCTAGAATTTCTACTAAAAGTGTTTTGCTGTTTACTTCCCATACTCCCTTCGGATTTTGGAAGGCGATTAAGCCCAATTCACTTGCTCCATATTCGTTAATAATCGGAACTTGAAATGCCTTTTCGAGTATTTTTTTATCTTCATCAAAAAGCATTTCGCTGGTTACAATACAGCTTTTTAAGCTTGGACAAATTTCCTTAAAATTGATTTTTTGTTTCAACACATACTTGGCAAATTGCACAATGGGACTGGTATATCCGTTGATGTAAACAAAACTCTTTTTTTGAAAAACGGCAACAAATTCAGCTAAAGCAGCATCACTTAAATCATAAATAGGGAAGCGAAAACGCCCTGCCAACTTATCTTTTAATCGTTCTTTTTGATAACCTAAAGTGTCTTTTGGAATACCGTAAAACCGAGCCTCTAAGGATTGGTTGGGAATGATATCATATTGTTTGTAGCATGAAAAAATATGTACCCAAGTTAAGGCATGGCAAAATTTATCTTTTGCAAAAATAAATGGGTTCCCGCTAGACCCTGAGGTTTTACTCAAAAACACTGCTTTTTTTGGATAGCCTCTACTCAGCCTGTTTTGAAGCGGTTGTTGTAAATCTTGCTTTGTAAGTATTGGCACTTCATTCCAATTTTTGGGTAGCTTATGACCAAGTAATTTTTGGTAGGCTGGATTGTGTTGAAAATGAAATTCAAGTAGTTCCATTTTTTTCTTTTCCACATAACTGGAATAAGCTTCATCTGAAATAGATAATATATTTTGAAACTCTTTTTGAGCTTCAGATAAGGGAAATCCATTCAAACGAAGTGACAATTTCAACAAATTCATTTCAATTTTTCTTCAAAATATTGCATTGCCAATTTACAAAGATTTACTTTTGGGGCAATCTGTAAAATGCTTTTTAAAATGAATATTCTATTACTTGGAAGTGGCGGTAGAGAACACGCTTTAGCAACTAAATTTAGCGAAAGTGAGCTTTGTAAAAATTTATATGTTGCTCCTGGAAATGCAGGAACACAAGATATTGCTACTAATATTACACTAAATATAAATGATTTTGATGCAGTGAAAGCGCAATTGCTACACTTAAAAATAGATTTACTTGTGGTAGGTCCAGAAGACCCACTTGTTAACGGAATTACCGATTTTGTAAAAAAGGATGACCGTATTAACCATGTAAAAGTTGTTGGTCCTACACAAGCAGGCGCAAGTTTAGAAGGCAGTAAAGAACGTGCCAAGCAGTTTATGGAAAAACATCATATTCCTACTGCCAAATACAAGAGTTTCAATAAAAATCAGGTAGAGGAAGCAAAAGCTTTTTTAAATGAAATGCAATCCCCTTTTGTTTTGAAAGCAGATGGTTTAGCAGCAGGAAAAGGAGTGTTGATTATTGCAGATAAAACCGAAGCCGAACGTGAAATTGAAGCCATGTTAACCGAAAATAAATTCGGAAAAGCATCAGAAAAATTAGTGATTGAAGAGTTTCTTTCTGGGATAGAATTAAGTGTTTTTGTGCTTACCGATGGGAAAAACTACATCACCCTGCCCAATGCCAAAGATTACAAACGCATAGGTGAAGGAGATACAGGTTTAAACACAGGCGGTATGGGAGCTATTTCTCCTGTTCCTTTTGCAGATGAAGCTTTTATGAAGCATGTTGATCAAGATATTATCAAACCTACTGTAAATGGATTGGCCGAAGAGCAAATAGATTACAAAGGATTCATTTTTATAGGTTTGATGAAAGTAGGAGCTAAAGCCTATGTTATTGAATACAATGTAAGAATGGGTGATCCAGAAACAGAAGTGGTTATTCCTAGAATTCAAAATGATTTGGTTTCCATATTATGCTTATTAGATGACCAAAAACTAGATGAAGTAAAACTGAAAATAGACGAGCGAACAGCTGCTACTTTAATGCTGGTTTCTGGAGGTTATCCAGAAGCTTATCAAAAAGGGAAATCAATAACAGGGGTAGATTTAGTTGAAGAAAGTAAAGTCTATCACGCTGGTACAACTTACAATGAGGAACAGACTTTAATTACGAATGGAGGTAGAGTTATTGCGCTTACAAGTATGGGAAAAGATTTTAAGGAAGCCTTACAAAAATCTTACGCTAGCGCAGAAAAAATAGCTTTTGAAGGGAAGTATTATAGAAAAGACCTAGGCGAAGATTTAGCTTAAGCCTTTTCTATATGGAATTAGAACAATTTATTCTTTCCCTAGGTAAGAATGTGCTTTTACATCTTTTCTCTCTTCGTTTGCGCTGCTGTGTCCTTTTAACTGCTTCATCCAGTATAAAAAAGCGACAAAACAGATTAACATAAATAACCAATTTAATGCGTTAGCAGCTACCCAAGAAGATTCTTGTAATTCTCTAAGTGCATCAAGGGGTAAAAAAAGCACCTCCTGACAAAATTCTGCAAATCCTTCAAAAAAATCTTTCATAAGTATATCAAGTAATAATTACCTTGCAAAAATAAGAATTAACTAGTATAATAATCGAGATTTATAAAAATCTTTATATTGTACTGGTTAGCCTTGATTTAGAAAAGTTTAATGTATGTTGGAATTTTAGTATTTCTTAATCGCTTCAAATAAAAAATAGGAGTTAAAATGGTGTTATCAAGGTTTTTTAGCAAATCTAAACCGATTGTATTTTTAAGTTTAGTTGGCTACTTAAGTATTCATTTTTGGGTACATGCATTTCAGGCTTCAGCTCAACTGGGCTTGATAGACGTATCCAAGTACGTGGTACTATTGCTACTTTTTTTTGGTGTCAATTTTATAGTAAAACGAAATAAGCTCAATAGAAAAAATGCTTATGCAGCTTTGTTTTTTTCTTTGTTATGCACCACTTTTCCTGAATTTTATTTAGATTTAAATTATCTTTTTGCTGCGTTTTTTGTGATTTTAGCTTTAAGAAGATTAATCAGTTTGAAAACCCAAATGGAAACCAAAAAGAAAATTTTTGATTCGGCTTTGTGGTTTTTTGTTGCTTGCTTGTTTCAGCCTTTTTTATTACCTCTTGTTTTATTGGTGTTTTTAGGAGTTATTCAATATACATTATATGATGCTAAAAATCTCTTTATTCCAATTATTGCATGGGCTTGCGGAGGCTTATTTGTTACAGCTTTCTACCTTTGGAAAACAGATGAATTCGTTTTGTTTTATCAAACTTATTCCGCTTTTGGTTGGAATGATTTTAAACAGATTTGGCAATCACATGCCGTTGCAATATGTATACTAATTCCTTTTACTTTGTTTGTGTTTGTTTTGATAAGTAAAGTAATTAATAAAGCACAACTCAGTTTAAAAACAAGTCTTTTTATATTGATTTTGGCGTTCGTTTTTATGCTCACAGGCTGGGCTTTCTCTGCTCAAAATCATGCTGCAGGATTAGGAATTGCTTTTATTCCGTTAAGTATGTTGGCTGCTAGCAGTATAGAAATCAAAATGAAACCCATCATAAAAGAAACCGTTTTTTGGCTGTTACTAGTAGTTAGTTTACTTTCTTTTTTATAATGCAACCTACAAAGTCACTTTTGAAAACTTAATCAATCCTCTTCCCTCTGAGGGAACCTGCCAGTCCAGAAAGGCTGGGACAATAGATAGGTGTTTCGTATTACAAATTAACGTTCAACATTTATAAGCTTACATTAGATTTCACAATTGAAAACAACAAATTAGTTTATCTTTGTTTAAACAAAATTTTTCATTATGTTTTCAGAAAAAGCAAACCAAATTTTTATTGAAGTTATAGAAAAGTATCATGAAATTGATGAGGTAAATCAAGCCTTTGAAAATCCTTATGATGCCAAATCTGAGGTTATTTCACACTTATTATATCGCAAATGTTGGATTGATACCGTACAATGGCATTATGAAGATTTAATTAGAGACCCAAAAATTAATCCTGATGAAGCCTTGGTTTTAAAACGTAAAATAGATGCCTCTAACCAAGACCGAACAGATACTGTTGAGTACATTGATAGTTATTTTCTAGAAAAATACAAAGACGTTGATCCTAAAACAGAGGCGAAAATAAATACCGAAAGTCCAGCTTGGGGAGTGGATAGGTTGTCTATCTTAGCATTGAAAATTTACCACATGAATGAAGAAGCCAACCGAAGTGATGCAAGTCAAGAACACCAGATGGCTTGCAAAGCAAAATTGAATGTATTGCTAGAACAACGAACAGATTTATCTACTGCCATAGACCAACTCTTAGAAGATATAGCTCAAGGCGAAAAATATATGAAAGTGTATAAGCAGATGAAAATGTATAATGATGATGAAATGAATCCTGTTTTAAGAAGCAAGAAATAAAAAATGGAAACGAAGCAACATATATTAGTCATTCGCCTATCTGCTATGGGAGATGTTGCTATGTTAGTTCCCGTTGTACTTGCTTTAACCAAAAAATTTTCTAACCTGCGTTTACACATTTTAACAAAAGCCATGTTTTCACCTTTTTTTGAAGACATCCCACATGTAGAAGTTCATATTGCAGATACCCGTGGTAAGCACAAAAGCTTACCAGGTATTTTACGATTAGCAACCGAAATTCCTGACCGTATAAATGTAGTTGCAGATGTACATAATGTACTGCGATCTAAAATTTTACGGCGAGTGCTAAGCATGAGAGGCTTAAGAAATGAAATTATAAAAAAAGGGAGAAAAGAAAAAAAAGCACTAACCCGTACTAAAAACAAAATTTTTGAACCGCTGCAAACTTCACATGAACGCTATGTAGATGTGTTTTCTAGGTTGGGTTATCCGGTTGATTTAAAGCCTAGTCATGTAAAACCAAAACAAAGTATCAACGATGCAATTTTAGACCAATTACCGATTGCTAAAGAAGACAGATTGATTGGTTTTGCACCTTTTGCTGCACATCGTTCCAAACGACTACCTTTAGACAAAATTAAATTAATACTTCAAAGACTTCAGGAGATTCTTCCAGAACAAAAAATACTGCTTTTTGGGGGTGGCAAAGAGGAAATAGAAGATTTGAATGAACTTTCTAACACTTTTTCGAATTGCATTAGTGCAGCAGGAAAGTTTTCTTTGAAGGAAGAATTAAGTCTGATTTCAAATCTACAATTAATGCTATCAATGGATAGTGGTAATGGACACTTAGCTGCCATGTATGGAGTTCCAGTAATCACATTTTGGGGAGGAACACATCCTTATGCAGGTTTTGCTCCCTATTTACAACCCAAAGAAAATCAGTTTGTACCCGATTTAGCAAAATATCCGCTTTTACCGATGTCTATTTATGGTAACAAAATGATTCAGGGCTACGAAAATGTAATGGATAGTATAGATGTAAATTTGGTTATTAAACGTGTTCAGGAAATAGTAGGATAGGAGATATAATTTTCACTATCATTACTCAAAAAAGGCAATATCGAATCTCATTTTAAAAGATAAAACAATATAAAAACCAAAAGCCCGAGCAATAGATTGCTTGGGCTTTTGGTTTTAACTGCTTGACAGTTTTACTTGCTGCCTAACATCACTAATTCATCACAAACTACTTCGGTTGAATAGCGCTTTTCTCCTTCTTTGGTTTCGTAAGAACGGGTAGTAAGTTTTCCTTTAATCACTACTTCCTTTCCTTTACCAACATATTTTTCAATAATGTCTGCTGTTTTCCCCCATGCTACGATGTTGTGCCATTCTGTTTCAGTTACCTTTTCGCCTTCCTTGTTTAAGTAGGAATCGTTTGTAGCTAAGCTAAATTTAGCAAGTTTTTTACCACTTTCTAATTTAATGATTTCTGGATCTTTTCCTAAGTTTCCAATTAACTGTACTTGATTACGTAAGCTCATAATATAAAATTTAAAGGTTAATAAATAGTTTTACGTTTCGTCGGTAGAGTAGTTAACTCAAATCGACAGTGCAAAGATGAAACAGGAAGAAGATTGCATTCGGTTAACAACCACTTACTTTCCTTTATTTTCGTTTATAAACATTTGTAAACGGATATATCATCTTTTATTTTTTATTTAAACACCTGTTATTAAATTACTTATATATATTTAAATCAAATGTAGCTTTTTTTTAGAAAAAATGAAAATTTTATTTTTTGTTGAATTTAATCAAAAAGGATTGCTCTTATTTTAAAAATTATACATGTTTATGATTCTTATTTTTTATTAGGAAGCATCAAATAACAGCATATAAAGTCTAAGATAATCTGCGAAATCAAGGGTTGAAAAACCTGAAAATTAAAATCAAAAAAACCTGTTTATAAAGAATAGCATAGCCAAAGTTTTTAAAATAGTGAAACTTCCAATGTAAAATCTAGGGGGGAATCCTTCCTCTTTAGGAGAATACTTAATTTTAATTTAGCTAGCCCAAAACCCACAGTAAAGGCAGGTGCAAGAATAAAAATCAGTGCATTAGTGGCATAAATTTTTGTCTTCTTTAGTCGGCTTTTATCCGATTGTAGTTTAGTTAACTTTAAATAAGGTTGTGGTTTTTTTATCTTTTTCTAAACAAGACTCAACAGGATTCAAATCATTTACAATCACCAAGTCAGCTATTTTAAGAGAAAATTCATGTTGATTTTCGAATCAATAGTTTTATGATTTCCCATAACTTCAATATGATGCAATGCCTTTCATGGACAAAATCGGATTTAAGTTACCTAAAAATGTGCAGTTCATTTTTCTTTATGTTTCAAATGCTATACATTAGTACAATGAATATTCCAGATTATAAAAAAACCAAAACCTATACGGTAAAAGAAGCACTAGCCGCATTGATGAAGTACTGTGCCTACCAAGACCGCTGCCATAAAGAAGTAGAAGAAAAACTTCATAAAATGAATATGATTCCTGCTGCTCAAGAACAAATTATCATACAATTAATTCAAGATGGTTTTTTAAATGAAGAACGATTTACACGAAGTTTTGTTAGGGGGAAGTTCAATATCAAATACTGGGGGAAACAGAAAATTAAAATGCACCTGAAACAAAAAAACATTCCAAATCACCTGATAAAAATTGGAATGCAGGAAATTAAACAAGACGAATACATTTCAAGTCTTAAAGAATTAGCAAACAAAAAATGGAAGACCTTAAGCTTTTCAAAAGACTTAAAAACCAAACAAAAACTAGTTCAACATTTACTTTATAAAGGCTATGAATCTAGTTTGGTCTATGAAGTGGTTAATGAGTTGATTCCCTTTTAGAGCTTGATGCACGAAATTAGTTGCCATCTTATTTGTAATATTATTCAGTGGGAAAGAGTTATTTCGTTATGTGTTTCTAAGTAGTACTTCAGCAATCTTTTCCGCACTCAAGCCCACCAAATCATACAATTCTTCTGGACTTCCTTGTTCAATAAACTGATCTGGTATTCCTAAATTAATTACTTTTCCTGCATACTGTTTCTGTTGAGCAAAAGCACTTACCTCTTCACCAAAACCACCTTTTATGCTTCCGTCTTCTAAGGTGATGATGCATTTGTATTTTTTAAAAAGCATTTCAAAAAACTCCCTTTGAAATGGTTTTATAAACCGAATGTCGTAATGTGCGACTTGTTTTGCTTTTTTGCCTAAAAGCTCAAATGCCTTTTCAACTTCAATGCGGAGTGTACCTAAACTCACTACTGCAATATGAGTTCCTTCTTTCAATTTTTGAAATGTACCTAGTTCAATAGCTTCAAAATTCTGTTTCCAGTTGATGATGCTTCCTCTTCCGCGCGGATAGCGAATGGCAACTGGATGATTTACTCCTTGAGAAACCGTGTAAAGCAAATTACGCAATTCAATTTCATTGGAAGGAGCAGTAATCATTATATTCGGAATGCTTTTCAATAATGCAATGTCAAAAACTCCATGATGCGTGGCACCGTCGTTTCCTACTAAACCAGCACGGTCTATGCAAAAAATGACAGGCAGATTTTGGATAGCTACATCATGAATTACTTGATCCATGGCACGTTGCAAAAACGTACTGTAGATAGCACAAAACACCACATAATTTTGTGTAGCTAAGCCAGCAGCAAAAGTAACCGCATGCTGCTCCGCAATACCAACATCAAATGCTCGATTAGGAAACTGCTGCATCATGTACTTTAATGAACTTCCTGTTGGCATAGCGGGAGTTATACCTACTATTTTTGGGTTTTGTTCTGCTAATTCTACCAGCGTTAAGCCAAAAACATCTTGGTATTTTGGGGGAAGATTTTCTGCTTGCTTAGCAATGAGTTCGCCTGTATTTTTGTCAAATTTTCCAGGAGAATGATAAGTAACTTGGTCTTCTTCAGCTTTTTGAAGGCCTTTTCCTTTTTTGGTAATTACGTGCAGAAAACGAGGGCCTTTTTGCTGTTTCAATTCTTCTAATGCTTTCAGCAAAGCAGGTAAGTTGTGACCGTCAATCGGCCCGGTATAATTGAAATTTAATGCTTCAATAATATTATTTTGTCGTGGCTTAAAACCTACTTTGGCTTTGGTCAGGTAGTTTTTTAATGCACCTACGCTGGGGTCGATTCCTATAGCGTTATCGTTCAGAATCACAAGTAAATTGGCATTGGTCACGCCGGCGTGATTCAAACCTTCAAAAGCCATTCCAGCAGCGATGGATGCGTCTCCAATTACGGCTATGTGTTGACGTTCAAAATCGCCATCCAACTGAGCAGCAATTGCCATTCCTAAAGCAGCGGAAATTGAAGTTGAACTGTGTCCTACTCCAAATGCATCGTAAATGCTTTCCTCACGTTTGGGGAAGCCCGAAATTCCGTTGAGTTTTCGGTTGGTATAAAATGAATCTCTTCTTCCTGTCAAGATTTTATGTCCGTAGGCCTGATGACCCACATCCCAAATCAATTGGTCTTTTGGGGTATCAAATACATAATGTAAAGCAACCGTTAGTTCCACTACACCCAAGCTGGCTCCCAGATGTCCCTCTTTGGTAGAGACAATGTCTATGATGAATGCACGAAGCTCTTCAGCTAAAACCAAGAGTTCTGCCGAGCTGCATTTTTTTACATCTGCAGGCGAATTAATTTGCGATAAAATTCCAGTCTTCATTGTCACAAAGGTAAAGCTTGAATTTGTATTTTTAGCGCATGATAGCAGAATATGACGATGTATATTTTATGCGCAAAGCTTATGAACAAGCCCAAATTGCTTTTGAGTTAGGTGAAGTTCCCGTAGGAGCTGTGATTGTAAGCAAAAATCAGATCATAGCCCGCTGCCATAACCTGACCGAACGCTTAAACGATGTTACCGCCCATGCCGAAATGCAAGCCATTACCTCAGCAGCCAATTTTTTAGGAGGAAAATATTTAAAAGGCTGTACGCTGTATGTGAGTTTGGAGCCTTGCCAAATGTGTGCCGGTGCGTTGTATTGGAGTCAAATTAGCAAAGTGGTTTTTGCTGCAACAGACCATGAGCGAGGATACCGAGCCTTTGGCGCTTCGCTACACCCCAAAACCGAAGTGGTTACTGGAATTTTGCAAGACGAATGCAGTAACTTGCTAAAAGAATTTTTTAAGCAAAGAAGAAAATAATGAAGACGAAATACCTATTGCAAACTAGCTTAATTGCGGTGTTGATGATTAGTTTTTATGCTTGTGAAAACACGAGCAAAGAAGAAGAGGTTCAGTTGAAAGACATCCAACTTAATCTGAATGATAAACTTTCATTTGGGCATTTTTTTCCACAACGGGAATTGGCATTTTCAGATATAAACGAAGCTGTTCAATTACAAAACATTCCATCTGAATTTGTTGATTATGAATTGAAAAGCTTCACGTTTAATATTGCTCAAGCTTACTATCAAGATTTTAAAAATGAAAAGATTTCTGCCGAAGAGTTTCAAATGCTTCAACAAATATATCAGATAGATACTACTCAGCTTTCTTCAACGGAAATACCTTCTAAGCTTTATATGGCAATTGGCGAAATCCAAAATGGAAATAGAGCAGTGGTAGTAGATACCGATTTAGATTTGGATTTTAAAGATGAAAAACTTCATGAATTTGAATATCCTATTCGGTTTGTAGATGAAGATGACGAGGAGTTTTACCAAAGAAATAAAATTGAATTTTTACCAAAAGCAACTGTGCAATATGGTGATGACGAAACAGAACAATTTATTTTGCTTATTGACCCTTATGAAGAAGACTTAGCCAATAATACCTATTCAGAAAAATATTTCTTGAGTATAAGCATCCCCAAATTGAAGACGCAAGAGCTTCAAATAAAAGATCAAACTTTTATTATTGAAGCTAAATCCAATTTTACTCAAGTGCAAAAGCAATCTGAAAAACTCCAATTTTTAGTTTTTCAAAAAAAGGATTCGATAGAAGTTGGTAATGAAATCGACTTGCTTCGTTTTCAATTAAATGACACCATCAATTTAAGCAATAATGACTTTCAGCTTACCTATGAAAATGGTGAATTTATTTTGAAGAGTTTAGGATACAACAATAGACCAACAGGAAGTAGTGAAGGTTTCTTTTTACCCAAAATTAAAACCAATTACCTGGATGGAACAGCTTATGCTGTTGAAGAATACGAAGAGCAATTTCAACTATTTTATTTTTGGACTACTTGGAGTTTGCCTAGCTTAGAGGACGTGGCTCAATTGAAAAAAATACAAAAAGACCAAAAAAATGTAGCGGTAGTTGGAGTAGCGGTAGACGCCAATCAAGGTGCTGTAAAGCGTATGATTGTACGACAAGAAATGAACTGGAAAACGCTTTATGCTCCATCTGAAACAGCTAATAACTTGAAACCAGCTCTACAACTAAAAGTGATGAGTTTTCCTACTTACATTTTGGTAAATGAAGAAGGGAAAATCATAAAACGAACTCATCATTTGAAGGAGGTGGTGGAGGTGTTTGCAGTCGAAGAATAAAATTCAATCACCTTACGCCAAGCTCCATCTTGATACGTAGAATGAAATGGGATATTTTGCTCACGACAAGTCGTTTCCCATTGCTTTACAAACGAAGCGTAATTGTTGGCATCTACGATGATTTCCTTAGGCTGAATTTCTTCAATTAGTCGCTCTAAATTCAGTTTTGGAGATTGGGTTAAGTACACAAATGCATTTTTCACTTTTCGAGGATAAATCCCGGTGCTATCTACAACCAACAAAGTTTCATTCTGATTAAAGTGGTAAAAGGCTTTGGGCTTTTCAACTGAAATATCATCAATATTGTTAAGCGGTAAGTAGTTTTTTACACTATACAAATCAGTTGGATTTTGTAAACTATCTGAATAATAAAAGGTGAATTGTTTTCCTTTTTTTATGCCAAGTGCAGTATTTCGGTACTCGTTAAAAATGATGAGTTCTGCTGAGCTTTGTTGTTGACTGACAGCCAAAGCATACACCCAAGTCAAGCCAATGGCAGCAGCAAAAAACCCGATGATGTAATTGTAATGCTTGCTGCGAACGTAAAATAGCAAACACCATATCATAAAAAGCAAACACAAAAACATAGAGAAATTGAAAAAGATATCTTGAAAAACAAATTGTTCTTGAAGTGCAATGATGTTAACAATATACTCTAGCGTGTCTAGTAAGAAGCCATACACAACGACAAAAATATCAGGAAGCCAACCCAATAATGCGAGGATAATCACTACGATTCCACTGCCAAGTAAAATTCCGAGAAATGGTATAATCAGCAAGTTTGCTATTATAAATAAACCTGGAAATTGATGAAAATAATATAAAGAAAACGGGAGAACACCCAACTGTGCAGTAGTAGTTACCGTAAAAACCGACCAAATTATTTTATCTACATAAAATTTAGGTCGGTATAATCTATACAACTTAGGTTGCAGCATTACAATGGAAAAGACAGCAGCATAACTTAATTGAAAACCAACTTCTAAAATAAAATGAGGTTTTACAATTAGGATGGGAAATAACGAGATACATAATAAGTTTATGGTGTTGGTTTTGCGTTTCATGTTTAAGGCAATAGCAAACAAACTAAACATGCTCACTGCTCGTGTAACTGAAGGCGAAAATCCAGCGATAAGTGCAAAACCCCAAAGTAAAATTACGATGATTAAAGTTTTGAAAATGCGACCATTTTTAATGTAATCCATAGGTTTGAAAACCCATTGCAAAAGCAATAAAACGATGCCCACATGTAAACCTGAAACTGCTAAAATGTGTACCACACCAGCTTTCGAAAAATTGTCGTAGGTTTCAGGGTCAATTTGCTTTTTTTGCCCTAGAAGTAAAGCTTGTATTAAGCCCAATTGCTGTTGGTTGAACCCCGCTTTTTCCAAATCATATTGAATTTGGTTTCGGAGTTGATCTGCTTTGGATAATAGGCTTGAAGCCTCTTCATTAGTTCGATGAATATAGACTTTTGGCTTCGATTGATAAAAAACCAATTGGTTGTTCATGTAAGTTTTGTAGTTGAAAGCCTGCGGATTTTTTGGGTCTTCGAAAGGATAAAGTTCAGTTTTAAAAAAGATGATATCACCTACTGAAAAAGTTTGGTTTTCATTTTCTTTTGAAATTTGTAAGAGTAGTTTTCCTTGTGTTTGTTGGCTGTCTATTTTATTTACATCAACTTTATATTTGAAGTTATAATCGTTGGCTTTAAGCACTTCAGAAATTTCAGATTGAATCGAATGTTGTGTATTTTCATTTACTAGGTGTATAAAGTGATTTTCTTGATTTTCTGGCTTTTGAATTGAGCTAGATAGCATTCCAATAGCAATAAACAGCAAAGGAGCTAAACTGGAAAAAGGATAATTAATTTTGAAGCTTCTTAAGTAAAGAAGATGAAATACGCTTAAAATTATAAAGCTAATTCCAATTCCCAAGAAAAGTGTTTCATCCGGAACTGAAAATTGAAGTCCAAGATAAATTCCGAGCAAAAAAAATATGCTCAACCGAATCACAATAAAGTTCAACAGCTTCATAACAAACAGATTGTAACTCTAAAAATAGTATTTTTCAGAATGACCACCAATTTTTTGAATGCTTTTTATTTCTTTGCGTGATTTTTCAAACATAAATTTTTTCTAGAAAAAACAATGTTGAATTTGAGTCCACCCTATTGGAATAGTGTATTTCAGCAGTAAAAAAACTAATAAATAATGCTTCTCGCTTTTCTATAATTTTTACGCCAATAAGCTTCTCCTAGCGAAGAAATGATGACACCTCTACTGGAAGAACTATGAATAAATTCTGGGTAGTTTTTATCATTACTAACCACAATCCCAACATGGTTTAGCTTCCGGCCAGTTTTAAAAAACACTAAATCCCCAGGTTTAAGTTTTCGAAGACTAGTTCTTTTCCCTTGTTTAGACATTGCTTTTGCGGTTCTTGGTAAGTTATATTTCCTAGGAAAAGCATTGTAGACCAATCCTGAACAGTCCATTCCGTTTTTAGTTGTACCTCCCCATGCATAAGGAGTTCCTAAAAATAGTTTAGCTTTTGCTACTACACTTTCACTTTCTTGTTGCTTGATTTTTTTGGAAGCACCACAGGAAACAACTAAACCAATTAAACATCCTCGTAAAAGCAAATTGAAAAATGAAGCTGTTCGCATAGATTTTGTAATATTCACAAATGTATGTTTTTTGTGTAAAAGACTAAAAGTTTAACCAGCCAAAACACCCTTCTCCTTTAATAGTGGAATTTCTGCCAAGTTTTTTTCTTGAATTTGATTTGACTTGAAAGTAAAAGTTTTGTCCAAAAGTTGATTTCCAATAAAAAAACTAACTTGAAAGCTGTTTTCCAAAGCCATAACATCTTCCTGAATATATTCTAGTTTAGCAAACGATTTTGCTGGAAGTAAGTCCAATTTCTTCCGTAAAACAGAAGTTGCTTTTTGTTTGCTTTTTCCAGATGAAACCACCAAAACAGTTTCAATGGGTTCTTGCAGATTGTTAATAAGGTAAATGTTCCATTCCTTCACCTTAAAATAGGGATTGTAGACCAAGGCAGCAGCAACAAACACCTCTTTTACTTCTGGAATTAGAATGTCTTTTTTCATTTTAGTCTACACTATTGACTTAAACTGCTTTAAAAAACGTAAATCATTTTCGTAAAACATTCTGATGTCACCAATTTGATACAACAACATGGCAATACGTTCTATACCCATTCCAAAGGCAAAACCAGAATAAATACTGGAGTCTATATTACAATTCTTAAGCACATTTGGGTCTACCATTCCGCAGCCCATAATTTCTAGCCAACCTGTGCCTTTGGTAATTCGGTAGTCGGTTTCCGTTTCTAGTCCCCAGTAAATATCTACCTCTGCGCTTGGTTCAGTAAATGGAAAATAAGATGGACGCAAACGAATTTTAGACTTGCCAAAGAGTTGTTTGGTGAAATACAGTAAGGTTTGCTTTAAGTCTGCAAACGAAACATTTTTGTCAATATACAATCCTTCTACTTGATGAAAAATACAATGCGACCGTGCCGAAATATCTTCATTTCTAAACACACGTCCCGGGGAAATTGTTCTTATTGGAGGTTGATTGTTCTCCATATACCGAACTTGGACACTAGAAGTATGCGTTCTTAGCAAAATATCTTCTGGATTGGTCTGGATGAAGAAAGTATCCTGCATATCTCTCGCAGGATGATACTCAGGTAAATTTAATGCTGTAAAATTATGCCAATCGTCTTCAATTTCTGGTCCTTCTGAAACATTGAAACCGATGTTCGCAAAAATCTCAATAATTTGATTTTTTACAATAGAAATAGGATGTCTAGCACCAATTTCTGCGGGCTGCGCTGGTCGAGTTAAATCTCCATAAATACCAGCTTCATCGATTTGGCTTTCAATTAAAAGCTTCAATTCATCTACTTTAGCTTGAGCCGTTTGCTTTAGTTGATTGATGCTTTGACCAAATTCTTTTTTTTGTTCGTTGGGAACGTTTTTAAATTCAGCAAAAAAACCGTTTAAAATTCCTTTTTTACCTAAAAACTTGATTCGGAACGCCTCCACTTCTTCTAGCTTATCTGAAGTGAATTTTTCTGCGACTTTAATGTGGTTTTTTATCTGGTCTATCATAACTTATAATTGCGCTGCAAATTTATAAAAATTTAGCACGGTACTTCAGGAAAAGGTAACAATTAATCTATTGGTTAATCTTCTTGCTTTTCATATGTTCTCCGCTCGTTTATTCCAAAATCAGTATTTACAATTACAATAGTCATTTCTATTTCATCATCAGAAAATTCTGCTACAAAAGGAAAGTTATTACCACTGGTGTTGGTAAAGTACTGGTCGTTGTTGCTTTTCCCCCAAACACCTTCCGTAAAGTTAGAAATAACACATTCTTGTGTGCCTTGATCAGGCTCATATGCTTCTGCTCTAAAGCTGAAATCTGCATTAAAAAAATAGGTTTCTAAAAGGTCACATGTCTGTAACGGAACGTCAATTCCACCTTCTATTACTTGAGCTAATCGCCATTCTCCAACAATAACATCTTCATTTACAGCAGTAGAATCATCATCATTGCTGCAGGCTAAGAAAAAAGTTGAGATTAAAATAATACTAAATACTAAGCTAAAATTCTTCATATTAAATGTAATTTTTTTCTTGAAAATATTGTATAATAGCTTCCTTGATAAGAACGCTTTGTTCTCCTGCTTTTAAGTTGGGAAGTTTTTCTATTACCGTATAATGTGGCCAGCCTTCGTTGTCAATAAAATCGAATGTGTAATACCCAAAAGGTTCCAACAACCGACAAATGGCGATGTGCATCAAATTTATTTTTTCATCTTTTTTGAAGTTTTTTTTTGGTTTACCATATTCCTGAACTCCAATTAAGTAAATAATTGCATCTAAATCCAAGCGTTCACCACCACCAAAATCTGAAGATATTTTGTCTTCAACTTCCTTCCAAAATACTTTTAATTGTTCGTCTCTTGCCATACTGCAAAGGTAAGTTTCTAAGTTCAATTTATATAATTAAACTCATTTTTAGAACATTAAAAAACCATTCTGATGAAATGAAAATATTTTTACACTAAAAATTCATACCGATGTTTATCTTTACAACCTATGAATGCAATAGATATAAGCATAGGCGTACTGCTTGTTATAGGATTGGTACGTGGTCTACAAAAAGGCTTTATATTAGAATTAACTGCTTTGCTAGCAATAGTTCTAGGCATTATTGGAGCATTTTTATTTGCAGATGATGTGCAAGTTTATGTAGACCAATACTTAGACTGGGAATCAAAATACATCCAATTGACTTCATTTATTCTTACTTTTTTATGTATTGTGATTTTGATTTCTTTGATTGGTAACGCACTGACAAAACTCATTAACCTGATAGCACTAGGCATGCTTAACCGCTTGCTAGGTGGTTTGTTTGGAGTATTAAAAATGAGTTTAATCGTGCTAGTTTTAGTATTGATTGTGAGTAGTCTTGATAATAAAATTGGGCTTTTAAAAGACAAAGAAGTCATTGAAACTTCTGTGGCCTATGCTTTTTTTAGTGGAATTAATGAAGCATACTTACCCGATTTGTTGGATTACGTTCAAGAAAACGATTTACTACCTGTAGAAAGTGAAAATTAAAACTTGACTAATTTTACTATCAGGCTTTCTATACTTGTTTTTGAAGCTATTTCTACTTTTTTCGAAAAGACCTTTGCTGTTGAAGCGGTTGTTTTACCAATACAAATAAGCCGTTCTCCTTGATACGTATTGGTTGCGAAATAACTCTTAACTCCACTTGGACTGAAAAACAAGATAGCATCAAACGGACTATTGAATTTTTTCGGATTGCTTTTGGTTTCATATAAATGATGTTCTTTAAACTCTACTTCATTTTGATTCAGCTTATTTGGTAAGACATCATTTCTGCTTTTTCCACAAAAAAAATCGAATTGTAGATGTGCATATTTAGACAAGATTACATTAGCTAAATCCTCACTATATGCTGCAATTTCAAGAATATTCGAATTAAATTCCCGTAGTAAATTGGCGGTTTTTTCTCCAACACAAAATACATTTTGCATTTGAATATTTAATTCCTTAACAACAGATACTGTTTTTTGACTGGTAATTATAGCATTTTCAAAATAGGCGTTTTTTAGGTAATCTAGGTTAGCTGTTTTTTTGGTTTGAATTGCGTTGTAGTGTACCAAACTCCACCCTGCTTGCAGGATTAAATTTTTCTGGCTTTCAGTTAAACATTTGGTAGACAGTACGGATGGCATTATTTCAATATTTTTTTGATTTCTTTCATTAGAGCTTTTCCTCCATTTGCTAAAATTTCCTCAGCAGCAGATTTCCCGAGTTTGCCAGCTTCATTGGGATGTATGATTTTTTCAACTTCAATTTTTTGCTTACCGTCTAAGCTGAACAAAGCTCCTTTAAAGTAAATTTTTCCTTGCTTAAATTCAGCTAAAGCACCAATCGGAGCTGTGCAACCCCCTTCTAAAGTTTGAAGAAATTCACGTTCAATATGTACGCAAATCTCCGTTTCTTTATGATTTAAGTGAGCTAGCGCTTTTTTAGAGAATTCATTATTTTCCATACAAACCACTAGCATAGCACCTTGAGCTGGAGCTGGAATCATCCAATCTAAGACTAGGTTATTAGCCGGTTTTAAATTGATGCGTTCTAAACCAGCCGCTGCAAAAATAGCTGCATTCCAGTCGTTATCGGTTAATTTTTGCATCCGTGTATTTACATTTCCACGAAGATTCACAACTTCATGGCTCGGGTATTTATTTAACCATTGTGCCTTTCTACGTAAACTACCTGTTGCAATGGTTGCTTCTTTTTGTTGAAGAAAATCCTCGCCCTTATGAATCAACATATCGTTTACATCTGCCCTAGGTAAAATGGCAGCTTCTACTACTCCTTTAGGCAAATGCGTAGGGACATCTTTCATCGAGTGGACGGCAATGTCAATTTCGCCTTTAATTAAGGCAATATCTAGTGTTTTGGTGAAAATACCAGTAATTCCCATTTCATAAAGAGGTTCATCTAGGTTGAGGTCGCCAGTAGATTTTACAGGAATTAAAACGCTAGAATAGCCTAAAATTTCTAATTCTTTAGCTACCTTTTTGGCTTGCCATAGTGCTAATTCACTATCTCTTGTTCCAATTCTAATGCTTTGATTTTTCACTCTTGAAATCTTTATCAATTCAGTTTCAAAAATACACTTTTGTGAATGGAATAGCTGTACTTATAAACAACAGTTTTCTGATAACAAAAACAGGAAACTTGCAAATCCCTATTTTGGGTTTTTTACTCCAGCTAAAATTTCAACAGCTAAATTATTTTCATCTGGGGGTATAGTGCATGAATATCCACTTACATAAGCGCAATAAGGATTGGTTGCTTTGTTGAAGTCTAAAATTACTTCGTCTCCATCTTTTTCAGGTAATTGAACGTAGCAATACCTTCCGTTAGTATACGATTTTCCACCACTAGTTAAGTCCATAAAGGGAACAAAAGCTTTGTCTGCATATTCTTCATCTTTAGCAAAACCACTACTATAAAAAATAGCTAATTGAAGTTTTTCTCCTTCAAGGTTGAACTCAAGAACACCTAATTTTGTATACTCAGCCATTCGAGAGGTGCTTGTGTTTAACACAGAAAACGAAGGTGTTTCTTTAAATACAGCTTTTACTTTGTATTTTTCATCAACAGGAAAAAATGCGTGTCCTTCAAACAAATCGATATTTTCCTTGTAAGGTGAAGTTTCTGGATTTTCATAATGCTCGGTATATTCATCTTGAAAAGCTTGTATAGAATCTTGATAAGTTTCATTTTGCGAAAATGAAAAGAGCGTAACTAAAACTAAAATGCTAAAAAAAGTAAGTCTCATACGTAAGATTTTAAGCGAATTTAAACAAGAAAATTAAATTATAAAGCCTTTATTTGAAAAATGAACTCAACTCGATTACTTCAGGAAGTCAATTTTAAAACTGCTTTAAGTGGAGGTCCAGGTGGACAACATGTAAATAAAACAGAGACTAAAGTGATTTTGGAATGGGAGGTTGCTGCTAGTCAAGCTATATCAGCAGAACAGATAGAAATGCTTCTACATAAGTTGAAAAACAACATCAATAAAGAAGGAGTTCTTCAAATGAATTCAACACAAACTCGTAGTCAACATAAAAACAAGAGGTTGGTTGTTGAACGATTTCTGAATCTGATAAAAACTTCACTTCAACCAAAAAAGAAGCGAAAACCAACAAGACCTTCTAAAGCTGCAAAATTGAAGCGCTTGAAAAAGAAAAAAATAAATTCTGACAAGAAAGCCAATCGGAGAAAACCTGATTTTTAGTTTAAATTAAAATCAAAGACTATAAATTTGTAAATTTGAATTAAAACTTAATAGGATGGATACCTTTGTTGTACGTGCCGATTCTAAAACTTCCAAAGCTTTAATCACTATATTTAAAGCTTTTAATGTTTCATTTGAAGTGCATAAAGATAAAAAACAAAAGGAAGAAAGCCCTTATGACCCCGAATTTATAAAAATGGTATTAGAAGGGAATAAAAATAATGAGAGAATACTTTTTACAGATGAATATAAAAAAGAACTGTTTCAGGACTTATGAAATATCAAGTTTTCATAAAAAATTAGCAGATTCTCATTTTAAAAAAATCTGGTGATAAAAAATCATTAAAAAGGTTACAACAAATTTTAGAAGAACTTGAAATCCACCCTTCTTCAGGTATTGGCGAACCAGAGTAGCTCAAATATAATTTATCTGGATACTGGAGCCGAAGAATAAACAAAAAAGACCGACTTATTTATCAAATTTTTGAAGAGCCCGATAATTTGGTAGTTATTATTTCTGCATTAGGACATTATTGGAATGCGTTTTTTTGATTACATATTCTAAACAAATAAGTAAATAAATAAGAAGTTGTTCAATAATAAATCTCTTCAATAAAAAAAACGAAAACCAACAAGACCTTTTAAAGCTGCAAAATTAAAGCGCTTGAAAAAGAAAAAAATAAATTCTGACAAGTAAAAACTCCGAAAAAAACCACCGCTTTAAAAAAACTTAATCAATGCAAAGAAATAACTTCTGAAATATAAAATAGTTCGTTATTGTGATGTCAGCATTTATATTCAATTTTATTTTTATAAATATTTGAAATCCACTAAATCTTCTGATACTTGCCAAAGTTTTTTGGCTATGGCCTCATCTTTTGATAATTCTGTTGATTCAACTTTACCTGGGTTTCCCTTAAATTCATTGAAGCCCGTTGGCCCAAAGTAATCTCCCCCTTTTGCATCACCAATAGCTGCTAAAATCGTTGGCTTTGCCCCTTCCTCTGGTTTATGACTAATAAAAGGTGCAAGTGTGTATCTTAAAACGGTATAAACCAATTTAGGCATGTGTCTGGCCAATTCAGTAGTAGCTATTCCAGGATGAGCTGCAGTTGAAATACTTTGCTGATGCCCTGCTTTATCCAACTTTCTTTGCAACTCATAAGCAAACATCAAGCAAGCTAATTTTGACTGACCATAGGCTTTAGAAGCAGAATACTTCGTCTCACTTTGTAAATCTTTAAAGTTAATTTCAGCACCTTTGTGGGCTATAGAGCTCAAACTAACTATTCTTGAATTTGGTGTTTTTATAATGGTATCTAATAGTAAACCAGTAAGCAAGAAATGCCCAAGATAATTTGCTGCAAACTGCAATTCAAAACCATCTTCCGTTTTTGAATAAGGCGGCATCATCACTCCTGCATTATTAATTAAAACATCTAAACGTTCATATTTAGACTGATATGCTATAGCAAAATCACGCACTGAGCTCAAACTACTTAAGTCAATTTCCATGACTTCTAAGTCTGCATTGGGTACTTCTTTTTGTATGCTGTCCTTTGCTTTGTTAGCTTTTTTTAAGTTTCTACAAGCCATAATAACTTTAGCTCCTTTTTTAGCCAAAACTAAGCTGTTTTCATAGCCCAAGCCTGAATTTGCTCCCGTCACGATTATAATTCGGCCATCTTGTGCAGGAAGATTATTAATAATATCCATTGTTTATTATATAATTTCCTAATTTACGATAAAGTCCCCCAGAATTTATGCTTCTTCTCATCAAATTAACTTTGATTATATATGCACCTGGATAAAAGTTAGCTTAGTATTCCTGAAGTTTAAGGAATGGAAAGTAATTTTTTCTATAAAATTTCAAATGTAAAGAGACATTCTTTTTACTATCTTTCGACTTTAATATTCTAAAAACAATAAAATGAGCAAAGTAAAACTAACCGTAAATAACAATGGGTCTTTAAAAGTGGAAGGAGATTTTGTGATAGTAGATAAAAAAGGAAATGAGTATGATCTGGGCGGAAGAGATGTTTTGGGCATTTGCAGATGTGGACTATCAAAAAACAAACCCTTTTGTGATGGATCACACCGCAACCATTTTGAGCATACTGCTGAAGCTTTTGCTTTGCCGCCCAAAGGATAGTTCATTTTTATAAGGATATTGCTATTTTTCAGCGGATTCTATCGAATCTTTTCTCATATCAAAACAAGTTTTGTTTTGGTATTTTTCACTTTTGGAAATTTCTGATTTCTCTGATTATACAAATCATATTTTAAAACCCGAGGTCAACTCCCATCACATAGCTTACTAGTAAAAATACTACTCCAATAAAAATTCTATAATATCCGTAATGTTTAAAACCGTAGGCGGAAACCAATTTGATGAATATTTTTACGGTAATATAGGCGGTTATAAAAGCGATGACCATCCCTAAAAGTAAAATAAGTAATTCCGTGTTAGAAAAGGAAACTGGGGTTTTATATAAATCATATCCTGTTGCAGCTAACATGGTTGGTACGGCCAATAGAAAAGAAAATTCAGTTGCTTGGGTTTTATCTAACTTATTAAATACTCCACCAATAATGGTAGATGCCGCTCGAGATGTTCCAGGAATCATGGATAAGGATTGAAAAAGACCAATGAATACAGCATTTTTATATGGAATTAGGCTTAAGTCAACTACTTGAGTTTCTTTTTCTACCACTTTTTTGTCAATCAATATTAGGATAATCCCACCTACAATCAAAGCAACGGCAACAACTAAAGGATTAAACAAAAAACCTTTGATGTAATCATAAGCTAAGAGACCTATTACTGCTGTTGGTATAAAGGCTGCTGTCAATTTGTAATAAATGTCGAGTCCTTGTAAGAAACGTTTGTAATACAAACCTATGATGGCTAAAATCGCGCCTATTTGTATTGAAACTATAAAAGAGTCTACAAACCCACCTTCTTCGGTGATACCCATTGCTGCTTTTGCTAATATCATGTGCCCTGTAGAAGAGACGGGTAAAAATTCGGTAAGGCCTTCAATTATGGCTATAATTATACTTTCTAGAACAGTCATTAAGTCGGTTTTGGGGGCAAATATATTAAAATATGAAAGAGCTATATCTTTTAAATCAAATTAAGATATAAAAACATTTAGCTGATAATTATATACAAATCTCACTTTGTTATCCTAAAAAATTTCATGCATTAATTCTGAAGGTGAATGAGGCTTTTCCTTTTATTCAATTTACATAACATCCAGTACATCATCATTTTAATAACAAGTAAGTTGACTTTAAAGTAAGTAAATATAACATGGATAATAAATCGTACTCGTTTTTTAAGTGATTATTCATTTTTGGTGAAATATCATTTGCTACTTTTACAAATATGTTATCAAATTCTTCGTATATCATTTTATTAATGGCTATTTTTTCAGATAGTTCTAAAAAATCTGGAGTTCAACTAAGTGATAATGATTTAATAAAAAAGATAACTGAAACTAATGATGCGCTGTTGTTTGGTAAATTATACGACCGTTACGGCCAGACAGTTTATAATAAATGCTACAGTTTTGTAAAAAATGAAGATGAAGCCAAGGATTTGACCCAAGATATTTTCTTGAAATTGTTTATTCAATTGCATAAATACAAAGCGGAATCTAAATTTTCAACTTGGCTGTATAGTTTTACTTACAACTTTCTTGTAAATTATATAAAACGAGACCAGATAAAAAAATTAGGAGAGCGTTATGAGCGTTTAAATAAAAATGACAATTACTTAGCTACTGAAGAAGATATTGAAGACGTTGGACTTTTTGAACTAAAATCAGCTAAATTAGACAAAGCCTTAACACTTATAGACCCAGCAGATAAAGCAATACTTATGCTTAAATACCAAGATGAAATTTCAATAAAAGATATGCAAGTAGTTCTACAAATTAGTGAAAGTGCTGTAAAAATGCGTCTTAAAAGAGCGCGAATTAAACTTGTTAAAGCCCATAATACACTACTAAATGAAAAATGAAAATCCTTTTATACGTCTAGAATGTGCTGAACAAAAAATACCAGAGGAGATAAGAATAAAAGTGATCAATGCAGTTAAAAATAGGATATAATTAGGGTAACCTTAACTAAAAAGCATAAACAGTAATGCTGTATTTTATTTAAAAATGGATGGTTTCTACTCCGAAAAATATGTTTTTTCAATTTTAGATTATGCTGTTATTTTTAAGCTGTAGATTCACCATTAGTGAATTAAAAAGTATTCACGTTTATTCGTGTATTAGTGGCTAAAATGAATTATTGTAATGGACTCGTGTGTTGAGCCTTTTCAACTATGTTAAAAACATTTTATCTTACTTTTCGGGAATTCAATTTTGTGATTTTAGCATGAGTATACATATAATAAAATGTGACTTATTCAGTTTTGTGTGTCGTATTAGAATAGTTGAAATGAATTTAGAATGAAACGATGCATGTTAGAGGTGGGATAAAAAGGGCTGAGTTAAAGGTTACTTTAGAAGTCTGCGATTTTTGTTGTGGACAAGGGGAATTCACTTAATAAAAGGTTAGCGTGTTTTGAAGATATTATCAATATTGAAGTTGGAGATACCAGCTAAAATTATAACCACGAATTTGATAAACGATAATTATACGTCAAATACAAAGGTGATATTCTTTCTCAGGTGTAAAAAAAAAATGCATTGTATGTACTAATTAACTTTAATAAATTAAATGAAAAATAATCGTATCATAATAATGTTTTTGTCGCTTGGTTTTGTTTTGTTTTCTTCTTGTGAAGGGCAAGAAACTAATAATGACCTTGCTTATGCTAATATAGATTCAGGACTGCTCAACCAAGCGGAAGGATTGCCTATGCGCATTCCAAATGATTCTATGATGTTGCAAGAACTTATTGACCCTGTTCTTCAGAGTAAACTGTTAGCTGAAATTAATAAAGTTCCTAAGTGGAAAAGATTAGTATCCAATAAAAAAATGGCCATCGGTATTGTTGATTTGACTGATGTAAACAACATTCGGTTTGCTCGTATTAATGGCAACCACATGATGTACGCTGCCAGTTTACCTAAAATTGCAGTACTCTTAGCTGCTACAGACGCTCTAGAAAATGGTGAACTTGAGGAAACCGCAGATGTAAAAGCAGATATGAAAATAATGATCAGCAAGTCTAACAACGCAGCAACAACTCGAATGATAGACCGTGTTGGCTTTCAAAAAATTGAATCTGTTTTAACTAGTGATAGATACAGTTTATATGATGAAGAACAGGGCGGTGGTCTGTGGGTAGGTAAACGCTATGCAAGTGGCGGAGCAACAAATCGAGAGCCTATAAAAAACTTAAGTCATGCTGCTACAGTTACGCAAGTATGCCGGTTTTATTATTTGTTGGCTCAGGGAAAATTGGTGACTCAAGAACGGTCTAAACAGATGCTTGAAATTATGGAAGACCCAGCTTTACACCACAAATTTGTAAATACTTTAGACAAAATCGCACCTCATGCACGTTTGTTTCGCAAGTCTGGATCTTGGAAATCGTATCATTCAGATTCAGTATTAGTTTGGGGGAAAGACCCCGATAGAAGATACATTTTAGTAGCACTTATAGATGACAGTAATGGAGAACAAATTATAAGAAACTTAGTCGTGCCAATAGAAAGAGCTTTAAGGAAGTAATTTGTGTTAATTTTGAATAGCCCTAAAAATAGCTAAGATAAGAAACATTTAGGCTATATTTAAAGAATAAAATATTGAGATTCCTAACTGTATGTTTAAAACTTTTCTGAAAAAAATATTCGACATTCGTGAAGGAGAATTAAAGGTAGCCTTACTGATGCAGGGTTATATCTTTTTTATCATTGCAACGCTGCTCATCATTAAGCCCATAGTTAATTCAATATTTATCTCTGAGCTTGGTGCAGAAAACCTTCCGTTTGGATTTTTATTAGTAGCCATTACAGCTGTTATAAGTTCATACTTTTATTCAAGGTCAAGTGAACAATTTTCATTACTACATACTATTCAGTTTACCATTGTTTTTAGTATTATATCCCTAATTATTTTGGGGTTGCTGCTACAACTTGATTTCATCAAAGGTTGGATTTTATATGTCTTTTATACGGGAGTTGCTATCTATGCTGTTTTGGCTACATCTCAATTTTGGGTCTTAGCAAATCTGGTATTTAATGTTAGGGAAGCCAAAAGATTATTTGGTTTTATTGGTGCTGGTGCTATTACTGGGGGTATTTTTGGAGGTTATCTCACTACTGTTTTAGCACCCGTGATAGGCAATGAAAATCTCGTATTTGTTGCCTCTTTCTTTTTAATCTTCTGTTTTCCTTTACTGTCTAAAATCTGGAAGCTAAAAGTAAATACGCTTAACACCTTTAAAAAGAAAAAAAGAACTGCCACTTCAAACGAAAATCCTTTTAAACTCATTAAAGGCTCAAAACACCTCACTTATCTTGCAACTATTATTGGAGTTGGTGTAATTACAGCAAAATTAGTAGACTACGAATTTAGCTATATCGCAGCGCAACGCTATACAGATAGTGATGAGTTGACTTCTTTCTTTGGCTTTTGGCTGTCTTCATTTAATGTGGCTTCGCTATTGCTTCAACTTTTCCTAACTAGAAGAATTGTTGGTGTTTGGGGGGTTGGCTTTTCATTATTATTATTACCCGTTTTAATCTTTTTGGGAGGCTTATTATTCATCGTCTTTCCAGAGCTTTGGGTAGTTATACTCCTCAAAGCCACCGATGCTAGTTTAAAACAATCTGTAAATAAGTCGGCTATTGAACTGATTGCTTTGCCATTGCCTTTTCAACTTAAAAAGAAAACAAAGTCTTTTATTGATGTTGTGGTAGATAGTATTGCAACTGGAATTGCTGGTTGTATTCTTATCTTCTTAATAAAAGGCCTAGATGTTCCTTCTTCATATATCATGATGCTTATTGTGATACTCACCTTCACATGGGCATATTTTGTTTTTAAAGTACGTAAAGAATACTTCCTTTCCTTCAGAAAAAACCTTGAAGCAATCGTGCCTGTTCCTATAAAAAAGAAAAAAACAGAAACACCCAAAGAGTCTTTTTTAGAGGGCATGAAAAATGTTTTTGAAAATGGCCAAGATCGAGAAGTTCTATATATGTTAAGTAAAGCATTGGAAGTAAATGATAAGCGTTTAGTTGAACCAATTTCTAAACTCTTAAGCCATCCTTCGCATAAAATTAAGGCTGAAGCCTTACGAAATCTGTATTTCTTAAATGAAGATAGCATCTATACCGAAGTCATCTCCTTTTTAAATACAAAAGATGATGACCTTGTCATGGCCACGCTAGAGTATTTGCTTTTGCATTCCAACAAAGATGAAAGTATTGTATTTAACAGCTACTTAGACCACCCTGATGAATATATTTCTGGCGCCGCACTCCTTTGCCTAGCAAAAGAGTCTCGTGATAATAGTGTACTCAAAGAAAAGTACAGTCTATTCGATCGCATAGAAAAAAAGAAATCTGAAATAGCTAATATTTCTGAAAATCATCAAATTAAAGAGCAAATTGAACTCTTGCAAATCATAGGAAATGCCGATTATAAGAAAGGTTACAATACTATTCTTGAAGCTTTACAAAATGAGCAAAATATTTTAATACAACAACAAGCTATCACAGCAGCAGGAAATACGCTTAATGATGTATTTGTTGATCCTTTATTAGAAAAGCTAGTTATAAGAAGCCTAAGGGAAAATACAATAAAGGCGCTCACGAATTACGGCAAAGCCATGCTTGATGTCCTCTACAAAAAACTTTTAGATGAAGATATTCAGGAGTCTGTTAAGCGATTTATTCCCAAAACTATGGCTGCTTTTAATACCCAAGCAGCTGCAGAAACCATATTGGAAAGCTTTAAGCATGCTGAAGATCTATCCGTTCGCTTGGAATGTGTGGCTCAACTTTCTCTTCTCAAAGAAACAAATGAAAATTTGGAGTTTAATGCAAAACAAGTAGCAAAGCTTATCCTTGAAGAATGCAAGCTTTATGACAACACAATCAATGCTATGCACACCCAAATTATTGTTCATTACTTAAGACGTAAGCGGCTAAAAACGAATATGCCAGACGAAGAAATGAAAGCAAGAGAAAGCTTAATGGAATTGCTGGAACGTAGACTGGAAAACGGCTTACAACGTATCTTTAAACTACTTGAATTGCGCTATGCTCAAAAAGATGTGCGAATGGCATACCAAGGCATACTTAGTGAAGAACAAGATAAACGAACTAATGCTATCGAATTTTTAGATATCCTGCTTAATCCTGATTTAAAAAATGCACTTATCCCAATAGTTGAAGCCACAATTTTAGACACTTCCTCTGAAGAGGTAATTGAAGCTATAAGCAAAAATAAATTAACTGAATTTGAGTGTTTTGAAAACATCCTAAATGGGAAAGATGGTCGGCTAAAACTCGCTGTAATCTACCTCATTAATAAAACAGGTGACGCAAAATACATAAACCTTATTTCCCCTTTTTTACAACATAAAGATGAAGGGATTAAAAATTTTGCTAAAAACGCAATGGATTCTATTTCAAAGTGATAGGTAAGTCGAATCGGATTTTTCGATTTTTTCGTTGGGATGAACTTCGATAAACTCAGCAGAGCTAGCGAGAACTGTGTTTTAGCACAAACCACAACCTCGTTTTTGTCATTCCGAACGACGTAGGAGGAGGAATCCCATCCTAATTAGAGGAAGAGTCGTTTTGAATAGCTCCTTTGGTCGAAATGACAATTTTTGCCGAAGGATAATCGTTTTCTAAATTTTCGGGTGCTCAACTTGACAAAGAATTGATATTTATAAATTGTGGTATGTAACTATTTACCAACCTCTATCCAATTATCTCAAAGTACATGTTTTACTGAGGATATCTAGAGATAAAAGGGTTATAAATTACCTTGATAATTGCTCTGCAAATCGTATCGCTAGCGATGTTCCTATAAAAAAATTATTGTTAGATGGATTAGTACTTGTTTCAAAAATAGTGTCTTTACTATTGAACCACCGTGCTTCTATTCTACAACTAATATTTTGAGCAGGTGAGTAATCTAAATTAAGGGAAACACCCGTAGTTTGAAAACCGTTTTCTGTCATTCTTGGAATAATAACACCAGTTTTATCTTGGTAATATTCCGCTCTAAATGCAGTTTTCCATTTTTCGTTAATGGTCAACTGACCTATAAAAACTGGACTTAACCAATAGTCATACGTGGAACTATTTTTTGATTGTTGCTGAACGCCAACATCAAAACCAGTAATAAAACTAAAGTTTTTCGAAAGCTGAAATTGCCCATAAAAATTATTAAAATACCGCATTCGTCTAGTTGCATCTGGGTCGTCTGTTCCTATAAAACTACTCCAATTTAAGCTTGTTTTTTCATTGGGTTTATAAATTACCTGCGTTCCAATTGACGGAAGTGAATTTCCTTCTAAACGCTGTATGCGTTGCCAACCATTTACAAGCAATGCTGCTAATTCCCATTTTTCAGTTGGATTGTATGTCAATTTTGCACCGGTTAAAAAGTAGGGAGAACTTTCAGCAGACAAAGTTCGGGTTAGCGTCATATTGTCCATGCTTATGGCGCTTTCAAAACCAAGGTGAGACGGCATGACTCCAGCATCTAACCAAAGATTATTTTTGTCGTTTAGCGAGATTCCAATATTTGCTTCAAAAATATTTTTTAAAAGGACAGGCTCTGCTGCGTAGTTATCGTTTGCATAGGTTCCGGTTTGTAACGCAAAATTTGCTCTGTATTTGGTTTGTTCTATATTGAATTTTACAAAGCCTAAATTCAGATTAAACTCGTTGTGTCTATTGTGATTGAACAAAAAGGCTTGCCTTTCCGCTCCTTGCGGTTGATTGAAATCATAAACATAAAAAATATCAGCAAAGCCCGAAAGTTGTACCACAGGCTTTTCTGTCCAAGAACTATCAATTTGCGCTGATAGTTGAATGCTTAGTAAAAACAGTAACAATGTTGTATTAAACTGCCAAATCTGCTTCATTTGTAGTTGTTTTAAATGGTTTATTTGGAGGTACAAAGACAAAACTTAATGACAATACCTCACTCAAATTACGAACATAAGAATAATATGTTTATTTTTTTGCTCTAGTGTAGTGTTTTGTCCCGAGAACATTTCCACAGCAGAGATCCCTATTAAATATGGTGCAAATGAGTTGAGGTTAGTTTACAAATAGGCTCTTCCAAATACTTATCCATTTAATTCAAAAGCGTATCCAAAGGGATAACTTGTGTAGGAGGAAGAACTATAGAATCTGTACGAATTAAAATTTCTTCCAGTAATGTATCTTTTAGTTGTTTACTCTTCAAATAGGTACTATCTGTCTTCGCAAATTCAATCGCTTCCTCTGCCTTCATTTCTAAGAAAGGTGGACATTCAAAATAATCTACATCGTAAGTGAATTGAGTAAGCATCGGTTTTTTCCAAGAACTCAAACCTTCAAAAACTGAGGCTACCATAGGAAGTGCGGTATTTGCTCCAGAACCCATACTTGTACTTTTAAATTGCACTCGCTTATCATAAGTGCCAACCCAAGAACCAATCACTATCTCCGGAGAAGCCGCAATAAACCAGCCATCGCCATTGTTTTGAGTAGTTCCCGTTTTGCCAATTAAATTGTATGGAATTTCATACTGCTGTATGCGTTTCGCTGTTCCTTCAAGTAATACGTTTCCCATCATTTTTTGTAGTTCTTTTACATTAGCTTCACTTGCAACACGATTGCCGTATGCTGGTTTCGCTTGGTAAAGCACTTCACCTTTGTCGTTTTCTATGCGTTCTATTGCAAAAGGCTGAATGCGTCTTCCTCCATTCGCAATACTTGCATAAACAGTAACCATATCGAACAAAGACGCGTTTCCTGTACCTAAAACCAAGGAGGGTACAGACGGCAAAGTCGAGGTAATACCCATTTTTTCTGCTAATTTTTGAGTGCGCTCAACTCCTGTTTCTAATTGTATTTGAACAGAAATGGTATTTACTGAATTTGCTAAAGCTCCATGCATGCTATAGCTACCACCATAACGACCATCTGCATTACGTGGCTTCCAATTTTCGTAAGCAGAATAACTGACTAAAGTATTATCATAATAATCACAAGGGGTTTTTCCTTTTTCCAAAGCAGCTAAATACGTAATTGGCTTAAAAGTAGAACCTACTTGTTTTGCTTCAAGGATGTTATCTTTTTGGCTAAAGCCATAATCTATTCCTCCTACGTATCCCATTATGCGACCGCTACCACTATGCACAGCAAGTATTCCGGTATGCAATCTATTTATGGAATTAGCAATAGAGTCTTCTAAAGAGTGTAGCTTAGTTTCTAAACCCGAACCTACTGTCCAGTATTTTCTGTTTTTCTTTTCTGAAATTAAGGCTTGTATCTCTAAGTCATTTTTTCCTTGTGCTTTCCATTTTTTAACTTGTGCTGTTTGTGCGACTAGTTTGTCTAGCAAAGCTCTTTTCCCTCCTTCTGTATTTAAAGCATCCCAATGTTGGTCCATCAATTTTTGAAGGTTGTTAATTTGACGCAACATTGCTTTTTCACTGGATTTTTGAACAGATGAATTAAGTGTAGTATAAATGTTTAATCCGTCTGTATCTAGGTTATAAATATGCCCATCTGGAGCTGGATTATTTTTTGCCCATTCGTTGAATTCAATTTCTACATAAGCCTGAAAATAGGTGTTTACTGAAGAATTCTTTTTAGGAATTTGGTAATTTAGCACGATTGGTTTTAAAGCTATTTCCTTTTCTTCAGCTGAAAGAAAACCATATTTCTCCATTTGCAATAAAACCGTATTTCTTCTTTGTGTTGCCTGCTGTGGATTCCTTCTAGGATTGTAATAGGTAGTTGCTTTTAGAATTCCTACAAGCGTTGCACTTTCTGAAATAGATAAGTCTTTTGGCTTTTTATTGAAAAAACGAAAAGCCGCTTTTTCTATTCCATATAGGTTTTCGCCAAAGCTGACGGTATTGAAGTACAAGAGTAAAATTTCATCTTTCGTATAAATATCTTCTAGTCTTTGTGCAATAAAGATTTCTTTGATTTTATTGATGGGCGTAGTTAAAAAAGAATAGTCCTTTCTACCAAAAGTGTTTTTTGCAACTTGTTGGGTAAGTGTGCTTCCACCACCTGCGTTTTGTTGTAGTATAAGCGATTTCACAAAAACTCGAGCATAACTTTTGTAATCAACACCATTGTGCTCATAAAAGCGAATATCTTCTGTTGCAACTAATGCATTTCTAAGTGCAGCTGGAATTTCGATACTATCTACATTAGACCTGTTTTGAAGATAGTATAAGCCTATTTGCTCTTTATTACTTGCGTAAAGCGTAGACGCGAGCGGTGTTTTTAATTGTAATAAATAGCTCTTTGTTGGTAGTTTACCAAATAAGCCAGCATAGGTAAGCACAACCAATAATAAGGTTAGAGATAAACCTGTCAACAGGAAATACAAAACACTTTTAAAAGGATGGTTTTTTAGATAAACAACAAAACTGTTAGCATGTTTAAATGCTACTTGAAGTACGTTTTTTATCATTCTAAAGATTATTCCCTTACTGCCTTATCAATTCTGCTAGCCAAAGCTAAATGGTCACTTGCAGAATTTTTTCGCAACACGTTGGTCATCACACATACCATATATTTTGCACCATCTGTATGTTCTACTATGGCAACAGAATTCATAAAATTAAACACATTGCCTTTGTATTTACCACATTCTTCTCCCTTACTTTTATCACATTTATACAAACTTCCAGATTTGAAATAGACAGCTGCATCCTTAAATTCTGGTGCTTGTGCGTAGCGAATTCTTCGGTCTGTCATATACATTAATCGCTTGATTTCTAAGCTTGAATTTTCATCTACTATTTTGCCTTGTTCCAGCTGCAACATCCACTTCATTAAGCCCAATGGCGAGCCAATACTACCGCCTTTACTTCCAACATATGGATTTACTCCTCTTGTAAAAAAAGTACCTAATCGCCATTCGTCTTCTGTAATTCCCAATTCTCGTAAAGGTTCATTTACTACCGAAACGGCTAAATCTGTAATGCTGTTTTTTGGTCCTGCTTTAAAATACGCATCTGCATCTTCTTGGGTCATTGTTGGATATTTATCGCCAAAAGCACACATCAGTAGCGCTTCTCTCCACACAACGCTTGCTGCGCCATTATTGCTTACAGAAAGGGCGTGGTCTGCCCACTCAAATAAGGAAAAAACATCACTTGCCACAGCTTGACGTTTTACCAGTTTGTTGGTTTCAACATCAAAAACAGGAATGGTATGTTCGTCTGTTAACACCCAATTTCCACCTTTCACCATTTTGGTCTTTAGCAGTTCTACGCGCTTTTCATAATCATCTGGATATATCTTGGCGAGTTGGTCAAAAAGTGCAGTTACCACAATTAGTTTACCAACACTTCCAGGCTGAAATCCACGGCTCTCATTTTGCTGTGCATATCGGAGGTTTTCAGGATTGGTAATGTCTAAAACCGTAACTGAATAACTTTTATCTAACCTTGGAAATAGGGCGTCTATTTTTTTCTGAAGAACTGCATCTTCCACTAAAATAGTCTTTGAACTATCCTGTTTTCGCGTAAGCAAATTCAGTTTAATGTCATCTATACTTTTATAAGCTCCCGCTGGTAATTTGGCATCAGGTAACTCTCCAGAAGCGCTTAGTTGTAATCTTTTTAGACGTTTTATTCCGGAGTATTCATAACCGTCTATAGGATATTCGTTTTCGTTGGTTGGTATTACAAAAGCCATACATGCAATCGCCAATATGCCTATTTTAAGTGTTTTTATCATGATGTTATAAAGTTGAATTTAGTAAAATTTCTTTTTGCATGTTTACAGTTGGTGTAATTGATTGCAGGTATTCTGAACCTAAAGCATTTTTATTTTCAACAAAAGGACGAATTTGAAACAACCACAATTTATCATCTTTAAAACCAAGTTCTACATCGTAAGCTCCATCGTAATCTGAATTTGTTTCTTGTGCCATAGTTCTTCTGATGGTGTTTGCGAGGTCACTTATTTCTGAAATATTCTTAGCATTTAGAATCGAATTTTCAAAAGTGGTCATTTTTTTTCCAGTACCACCTGAAACAGGCAAAGTGGTATGATAAGCATCTCTTGCAGGGGACAATAATTCAGCGTTCCCATTTGAAGTGATGTTATAAGCTTCGGCAGATTGTCCATCTACTGCTCCACCAGCACCACGACTAAAAGCAAGGGTTAAATCGGTATCATTTCCAGAAGAAATACCTTTGGTAATTAATACACCAGAATAATCTACATCTACCGAAGGAATTACCAAAATAGAAGGAAATACATTTTCTGGATTCAATAGATACTTCTGTCTCCATTTGAAGCTGCGTTCTGTGTAAGGCGAAGCCCAAACGTCTTTAATTCCTTGAAGGATTTTCTCTTTTTCTGCGGCATTAAAAATAGTTAAATTAAGCCCAGCTCCAGTGAAGTCTTTGAGGTCTTCCATATTGGTATCACTCCTCAAAAAAACAGGAACACTACCGATGGGTTTTCCAAAAATAGATTGAAAAGAGGATGTAATTTCACTAGCAAAATCAGGTTTTAGCGGCATTATTTTAATGGCAGCTCTCAATATTTCGAGTTGTCTCAATTGAAAACTTTCAACCTCAGCTTCAGAAATACCTTGACTTCGTTTTACTTCGGCTTCTGTGAACATCGCATTTAAAAACTCCCAATAGGACATGCCTTGGTTTGGCATTTGCTGGTTCATGTGGGTTCTAAAAATTCCAAAAGGAATGACGAAACCTTCTACTACTTGGTCAGGAAACATCGCCTTTAATTGACCTAAATTTGCTGCTTTTGGTCCACATAATTTACCTGAATCACTTGCATTTACTTCTCTTAAATTTAATATGCTTATTTGGTCTAATCGAATTTCTTCAACAGGGACAGCAATTTTATCTTCTTTACGGACTTTTTTTGCAAAAAGCGCTTTTTCTTCAGCAGACATGTTTGCTTCTTCTTTTAAAATGACGGCTCCTCTATTGGAAACGGCGTAGAATACTTTTTTGCCATTATAAGCCATCAAATCTTGAAGGTTTTCATCTGATAAAGCTGCATTGGGAATTCCTAAATTTCGAGCTAGTAATTGTACGTGAGAAACCAAATTTCCTTCTGCAACGGTTGCTATTCCTGCAACGGGTTTTAAATCTGCAGGAGCACGTTCAAAAATATAAATCTTGTCCGTATCTACTTCAACTGCATCTGGATTTCCGCTAATAACTGCCAACTCACCGAAAGCATAGCCAGGATTCAAACCACGAACACTGCTTTGGTTAGATAAATTCATCACTTTATTAGTTAGCAAAGATTCTTTGGCAATAAAAGCACCCAAATCACCTACCGTTTTTCCCAATTGCAATGCTATTGAAGAACGAATACGGTCATCAATAAAGCTGTATGCCTTGGGTTCAAAGTCGGTATATTGATTTACCACATCTTGGTAATTCGCTTTTACCATAGCAGAGCTCCACTCTACTACCCTACGAGCTGTTTCCAGCTTCTTTGTCAATTCTCCTAAAGATGTATTTTGTACAGAAATAGGTTGCAAAGTGCCTAACACTTCTTCCCATTCCCAAAGTTCGATAGCGCCAGTTCCTGCAGCAGCCATGGCAAGTGTACAAACTTTTTCCAACTGTTCGCCTACAGTAGAAGGTTGCCATTCTGCAGCCGTTTTAAAAACGATTCCTTCTAATTTATTGGCGACATCTAACAAAATTAATCGTTGTGCACCGCCTTTTTCTTTGGTGATGTTTTTTCTAATTTCTAACAGCATTTCTGCTGTTTCATTGGTCAGCACGATTGGGTCTGTAGTTGTCGCATTCGCTTCAATAAAAGCTTGTAATTGTGGTTTTAAAAGACTTTCATTTTTAATTGAATTCACCTGTTTTGTTAAGCCTTCCAAACTAATCGGTTTGTGAAATTTTTGCATGGTTAGTAACAATTCGTCGAACTTTTTAAGAATAGTTGCTGTTAGTGTTGAAGCATTTTCGTTTTTAAAGGCGATTGTTTTTTCAATATCCACAGGTTCTGGATTGCTGTGTATTTTTACACGCAAATCCATGAATTTTCCATATTGGTCTGAGATTACTTTGGATTGTGCACGCATCAATTGCGAAACATCATCATCTCCTTTATGCGGAATATCTTTAAGCGATTGCAAAACGAGGTAGTAGTTTTTATCCAATACTTCATCTTTTGCCAATAGCCATTTGTAGAAATCAATTCCCCATTGTTCTTCATCTTCAATTTGAATTGCTCCACGGTAAAACTGCCCTTTTTTGTTTACCCAACCCTCATCAATACGAGCTAAATATCTGCCTAGTTGGTATTGTTTTAAACGGGAGTGATTTTTTGACGCATCCCAAAATTCAGCATTATTTGTATACGCCAATATTTGACCTAAGAAAATATGATTTGTATTTCCAAGTGCTATTACTTCATTTTTATAAGTCGCATGTTGGATTCCGCCACCTAAACTATCGGGGCAAGGGTCTTTGGATGCTCTAGTGCTGCCATCTTTACAAAACCATTGGATGTTTTTGTAAGGACCTCGAATGTCATTTTTGTACGTTTCAATTTGGGTTTTTATTTTTTCAGTACTCACTTGTTGTGCATTTGAACTGATTGCACTTAGTAAAATGATGTAAAAAAAGAAAGTCTGTATTTGGTATTTCATTTTAAATATTTGGTTATTGCTATTAGGACACATTTATAGCTAAAAGGTCACTATTTTTTGGTTTGCTGGCGCTTGGTAAAAAACAGCCACATAATTTTTTAAAAGATACGAAAGGAATCGGAGATTATTTAGTAAATTATGCATTTAACCAATTGAAGATGATAAAGACGAAATTACAAACGTATGAAGCCATAAATTTTCACGTGACCCAACTGTATTTTAAGTGTCTATAATACTATATAATTCTACAACTATGAAGCCTATTTTTACTGTTGAAATATCAAAATTCAAAAGCATTAAAGAGTTACCAAATGCTTGGACAAATGAAGATTATCTTCAATTACTAGAAGCTATGGAATACGGTGACACCTCAGACATAGCAATAACAGACCTTAAAGAAATGTGTATGATGTCACTTTCTGACAATGAACCTGATGAAGCTGCAAAAATTGTTTTGGATTATATTTTTAAGGACAGATTGAATAATGGGCAGACAAGTAATCTCTCCCACGAGATTATTGATGAAAAAATATGGGAAGAATACGCAGATTTATCGCTCCATGAAGAATTTTATAATGTAGGTCAATTGCTGTATCAAGCATATAACGGAAAATTTCCTGTCCCAGAAGCAGTCACTTTTGAGATTACAATTGGGTCGAAAAAGGCTCAAAACTTAGTTCTTTTTAAAGACGGAGACGAGGCAGTTATTTTAAGGCTTTTAGCTAAAGGAATGCCAAGTAATACACTATTAAATAGGTTGTTTAAAACCCAACTGACAGGCGAAACTTTTGAAGAAGCAAAACATATACTTTGGCAAATAAAAAAGACTAGAGCAGAAAACAATAGGCTCACTTTTGAAGTCATCTCTTCCGCTTATTGGTTTCACGATTTAAAATTTATAACTTCTTTTGAAGGGACAACACATGAGGATGAGTTGGCAATGGAGGACTAGTAAAAACGTTTGGTTTTTAGAGAAAGATGGTTTTAAAGACTAAAGTAGAATTTTTGAAAATATCGTAACTAGTCAGTTTAGCTAAAAAAGTATACCTATTCCACGCAAAGTGAGTGAATAAAAAGCAAAGATTAAATTAGTATTTGATTTAGCTCTGTTGCCTTAGCGAAACCTTAGCGAACTTTGCGTGAAATCTTTTTTATCGTGTTTAGCCTCTAAGGAATTATATTAAGAATTGACAGTTTTTGAGTCGGAAAAAAATTTATGGCACTGTAGTCCATAGCGATTTAGTTTTTGGAAATTTGCAATTTAAAAACATTGTGACTTTACGAAAATGCCTAAAACTCGGTGATAGTATCGTTCACCTTATTTTTTAAATGCAACTATAAGAATCCTTTTTACTAGACTTCAATCGAAATTTTTACTTTTCCACCAAGACCTTTTTCTACAATATCGAACAAAGTTTTTAAAGTCAGATTACTGCCGTTATTTTCCACACGAGAAATGTAAGTTCGTTTTTTATCAATTAGTTCGCCAAGTTGTTCTTGAGTCAGATTTTTTTTCTCACGTGCATTCCTTAGGAGTAAACCGATTTTAAACGACTCAAAATCTCTATCGAGCTCGTCTCTTCGTACAGTTCCTTTCTTTCCGTAAACGGTGTCCTTTATTTCATTCCAAGTTTTAGTTTCCATTGTCATTATTTTTTTCTTCGTAATATTCTTTCATTAGTCGGACGGCTTTGTCAATTTCTTTTTTAGGAGTTTTTTGCGTTTTTTTGGTAAATCCATTTAAGAGTATCACTAATTTACCTTTGTCAAAGAAGCAAAAGACTCGCCAAATGTTAGAGCCTAATTTTATTCGAGCCTCAAATAATCCCTTATGCGTTTTCATCGGTGCCAGATATGTTTTTGGCACGTGCTGATAAGTTTCGATTATTTCAATAACCTTAAATATTTTATTCTGAACCTTTAACGGTTGAGCAAGTAGAAACTCCTCAAAATAATTTTTGTATTGTATTACTTGCCTAACTCTTTCCATTTAGGCAAAGGTAACTTAAAAGTTACTATTTTCAAAATTGTATCTGCTTATTTTGAAAGCCGAATATTCTTTAAATATGATTAACGACTTTTAGTTTTTAAATATTTTAGAGCTTTTTTCTAATTACTACTGTTTTGTATTTGCTTGCAAAAATCTGCTCATTATTTACTTATTAAGTTATTCTGCTAGCGATTGACTTTTGTATTTACATAAAATTATTCCTATTATTTTATTTTATCATCAATACGCATCAATTTTAAGTAGTGTGACCAGCTCAATATTATATAATACAATTTCCGAGACAGCATCTTGGAAATTGTATTTGAAGAAATCCTAGACAATGTTTCGGATTTTTCATAAGCCAAGTAAAACCTACGCATATTTTCTAAATTAGCTACAGAAAAGCCTTTCCCAAATTCTTCTTTGAGCACTGATGAAAGACTTTTTAAAATTTCTCTGCCATAATCTGCTCGTTCTCTTGGGTTTGTAATGAAATTAATCGTACAAAGATGACTTAGTTATTTCGTTACAAAGCCTTAACATTTTGCTCTTGAAGTATAATCATTTAACCTATCTCAAGGTAAGTAAACACCATAGTTTGGTTGACTGAATGAACAATTTTAGCTTTAGCGGATTGTAATAAATCTATAATTTGAGAATGGAATTTTTTATTTAAAGAGCTCTTACTTTTCATCTGTTATATTTTATCCATCGCTGTTTTAGAACAGACCTTTTTGATTATGCAATTTTTAGACAAGTGCCAATAATCCTAAACAATGCCCAAAGCTGACGAAAGCGCTGAAGCCAAACCTAAAAAACTAAGGAATCCACAAATGTCTGTTACCGTAGTGAGAATGATAGAAGAGGATGTTGCTGGGTCTTGACCTATTGCTTTTAAGCCTATGGGTATTATTGCTCCTGCGAATCCGGCAATGAGCATAGAGATTACCATAGAAATGGCGATAACGATGGCAATTCCTAAGGAAGAAGTCCAAAAATAGACGATTGTCCCTGTGGTTAAAGCTACTGCCACACCATTTATAAAGCCAACCATAAGCTCTTTTTTGGCAACTCTAAACCATTGTGAGATTCTAATTTCCTTTAATGCCAAACCTCTTATCGTTACTGCCAGTGCTTGTGAACCTGTATTTCCAGACTGACCCGCTACAACGGGCAGAAAAATGGCAAGTATGGTAATTTGAGCAATGGTGTCTTCAAATAATCCAACAACCAAGGAGGCTAAAAAAGCCGTTGCAAGGTTTACCTGAAGCCACGGTAATCTATTTCTGACTGCAAAAGATACTTTAGATAGCGCTTTTTCTTCTTTACCTGCACCAAACATAGATTGCAAATCCTCTGTTATTTCATTTTTAGAAGCAGAAACAAGCGCATCGTTTCTAATGATACCTAAAAGTACATTGTTAATATCTACAACAGGAATTTGTAAAAGGGTCTCTTTTTCAATAGCATCTAAAATCTCTTCAATTGTACCCATTGCATTTATACTAGGTGCAAGATTCATTAGACTTTCTAATTTTGTACTTGGTTCAGCTATGGCGATGAGTTGTATGGGTACTTTTCCTATTAATTTATCCTCGTCATCTACGATATAAATAACCATTAATTTGCGATTACCTCTTTTTCTAATCCTCATTAGTACATCTTCAATGAGGTAATGAGCTTTAAAAGTAATTACATCCGTTTCCATTAAATACCCTGCGGTATCTTCTTTGTAATTTAAAAAATCTAAAATTTCTCTAGAAACAATCTCAGGAAGCAAATCCAACTTCATTTTAATTTCGTCTTGGTCGATTCTAGAAAGTAAACGAGCGGCTAGATGTGTATTTACCTTTAGGAAAAGTGCTTTAAAAAAAGCATCATCTACTTCCAAAATAAGTTCCGTAATGGTAACCGAACTCAGGTAAAAGAAAACTTCCCTAGCATCTTCTATTCTTAATTCTTTTAAATACGCTAAAATAGTAGCTGTGTTAAAAGAATCAATGGTGTGCGCAGCATCCTTAGGAAATTTTGAAAAATATTCACTGCGTAGCTTACTTTCTAGTGTTTCCGTAGTTGATTTCATATTGCTATTGTTTGCCTAAGCTTTTTAATAATCCCGTTAATCCTATACTATATAATTCGCCAAGCGCACCTCCCCTTTGTTGTATTTCATTATCTGCTGTGGTACTTGTTTCTTGTGATGCTTTAATAACCGTTTTATGCGAAAGTGTTCCTAACAGTTTTTCAGCTTTGTTTACTACTGGGAGATAGTGATAGTCTGACCAAGCAGTATGTGTCAATATTGATTTAATTTGCACATCTGGTGAAATTTTTGCTATTTTGGTTTTCATTATGTTCCCTACTTTTTCAGTAGTAGCTGCAAGCAAAAGTTCCTTAGGTCTTACTATCCCTTTATAGTTGCTTTCCGAATCCACAACATAAAGATAAAACTCCTCTTTTTGTACGTTATTTCTAGTTAGTTGAATGGCTTCATCAACAGACATAGTGATAGGTATACTTATGGCAGACTCCATCAAAGCACCAACAGAGTTGGGAAAATAGTTCATTTTCAGTTTGATTATTCCTCTTTTTGTAGACGAAACATTAAGCAAAAGAGAATCAAGTATGGGTTGTTCAACGTGTTTTAAGAACGAGGTTATTAAATTGGGGTCTCCTGATTCTATCAATTCTGTTTTCTTTTTTGCGGGCATCAATACAAAACAATCGGCTACTTTTTTGGGGCTCATTAATCCGAAGAAATGCAAGGTAGTTTCAGCAGAACGCTTTTCAAAAAAGGCTGAAACTTCCACATCACTAAATTGCTCGATTGCCTGTCCTGCAGCAAAAGGATGATTTTCTAAAAAATCATTAATAATTATTTGATTCGTATCCATAGGTTACTCTCTTTTTATTAAATATGATTTGGTTTCATTAAACTCCTTTGCAGGAATGGTTAGTCTACCAATTTCATTTTCTAAGACCACATTATTGCTGTTAATTTTTGTAATTTTTCCTTTGGTGTCTCCAATTTGAATTTCATCACCAATTTTATATCCTTTGCGCACATAATACCCAGCTAGGATATTACTTACAGAAGTTCTAGCACCTAATGCAAATGCCAAAGCTGCACCAAACAACAAAGCAGCTAAGACAATATCGATTATATCGATAAGTAATGAGATTTGTATACCTATCTGGTCCAAAGCAATAATTACTGCTAAAGAAAGTAGCGCAAACCGAACTATTCTAGAAAACAAGGTTTTTTCTCTAAACCCCGTTCGTTCGCTAACAGATTCAATTAAATTGGAAAGAAGGTTTCCGAGAATAATGGCAGCAAAAATGATTAGCGTTGCAGCGAAAATGTTTGGTATATATTGAAGTATACTTTGAAACCATTTCGTTAAAATGCTAAGCGCTAATATTTCTGTTATAAGAACAATACTGAAAAAGAGAACTAACCAAAAAAAGGCAATTCCCAAAAAAGAGCCCGCTCCTTCAAAATTGACTTTGCTAAATCTTTTCTTTGTGATTTTATCAAAATACTGAAATAAACGGATTACAATGTATTTTACTAATCGTGCTATAAAATAGCCAATGCATAAAACAACCAAAGACATGAGGATTTTTGGTAAAAACGCTATGAACTCAGACTGTAGTCGCTGAAAGACTTCTTGAATTTCCTGCATAATGAAATTTAATGACGGTTATATAATGGTTTTCTAAAATAAAGAAATCTTTTTAAAACCCTAAGGGTCTGTGGAGAAATAATTTATCTATTTTGACTTGTTCGTTTCTTATTTTTCGAAACTTGGGGACACCAGTAAAAACTGTGAATGGAAAAAAATAAAGCAAAGGTACAAGGCTGTAAAAAAACATAACTTATTCTTACTTTCCAAAATTACGCTAGAATTTCCATTTTTTATTAAAATGCGAAACCTAGTTGGTTTCAAGTTCTACAAAGCCGATACCAAACTTAACTGCAATGGAACCCATTAAATCTGTCAACATATGAAAATAAGAAGAGCGAATATTCATGTTTTTTTCATCCGTTTTCTCGTAAATTTTTGAATGAAGTCAGAATTCAGGTAAAGCGTTTTGTTCTTTTTCTGAAATAGACGCTTACAAGTTTATACAATACCAATTTGACCATGAAAAGTCGCTATATAACGCATTCATTTTCCTTTTAATTTCCTTGTTCATAATTTCCATAGTTATACTATGCAAATCAATCACAGCGTCATTAAAAGAAAAAGCAATTTTGTTTTCTTAACGACTTTTCAAAATCAAACTGGTATAAGACTTCTCAACATGATATCTACTTTTTCTTTTTTTGGCTACCCCTTTTCGATTTAGACTTAAATACCCAAATAATCCAGCTTCA
>Ga0307930_1000175_pt1 | contig 48941 bp, 45 predicted proteins | sample OrgLakmetageno46_FD_203161 | JGI IMG/M metagenome (GOLD analysis project Ga0307930, IMG submission 203161) | Saline water microbial communities from Organic Lake, Antarctica - #46 | ecosystem: Environmental > Aquatic > Non-marine Saline and Alkaline > Saline | place: Antarctica: Organic Lake...
CACAGCACCATTGGATCTCGCGACTTGACGTAATGCCTTTGGAATAAGCAAACAGAACGATTTTTAGAAGTGCTGCTGGGTCGTACGCAGGACGGCCATTATTATCATTCTTGTACTTGGGATAGAACACCGTCAAATCCAATTTTGAATCAATCAAATGATGAATAGCATGTTCAAACGTACCGGACTGAAGTTGGTCGAGATAGTTGATAACTACCATCGAGTTTTGTTGATAATTTAGCGGGATAAAGCGTGGCATCACCAAGGCTCCTTATGCCTAATTGATAATACCTATTTGATCACAAACGATGATCTGTGGGAAACTATAACTGTATGTTTTTTGTTCTTTATTTAGGTTTTTCTACAGCCTCAACGCCTCATTCAGATGCAATAAAATAGTTTGTTAAAATAAGCGAGGTACGAGCAAAAACCAGCTGTTTTTTGTCCTTCTGAAATGACTTATAGCTATCTTTAGCAGATATTTAAGTAATTTCTGTAACTAGAGTGAACAGACCACACAACGTCATTGTTTTTATTTTCTTGTCAATAAAACAAATCAGGATCGTCTGAATAGAACGTGAAATTTTGTTTACTATCAGGGAGTTTGGATATTAAACTTGTCTTATACATAATATGCCCTAAATCTATTGGAGACGTGCAAGGACTATTAGTGTCAGGTCTTTCATTTTGCACTTTTCATATTTATCAATCAGGTGGTTACAGAGTGAAAGAGGTTAGCGGTTATTCATGCTCTGCTTTTGGGATAGATAGTGGATTGGCGATGACTATCAGATCAAATTCAGAGCATGTTTTTATTCCTTAAGATCCACCTATGAACACCCACATAAAAAATTTGATTAAATTTTGATTAAATTTTTTGCTTTCCACTTTTCTGATTTAATAGAGTCATATATTAATTGATAGATATGTGACTTGATGACCTCAAAAGCGTATGTTGGTACTCTGTCAGAAATTTCGCACGCATACAAATTTCTTGTAATTACGGGATTTATTATCTCTCGATAATGTATTCCTTGTGAAATATCATGTTTATCAATAAATGCAATTGGACCAATAACACATCCTAATTTTGCAAGGATCATGTTTTGAACAGCGGATACAGAGAAAAGGTGCATAATAGCTACTTTTTTAATCGCTGTAAGTATTTTGGAGTCACTAAAAACAACTTGGCTGGAAATGCCTTTACCTAGTAAAAATAGCGGCATTTTTAGTATTTCTTTGAAATCTATTGGCTCATTTTGTTCTCCAATTATACTTTTGTGTCCGATCAACACCATGTTCTCATTCAAAATTGGGGTTAATTTTAATGCACTTGTTAATGGTGGATTGTATGCAAATGCAATATCAACTTTAGCGGATACCATATGATCAATAGTGAAACCAGAAAGGCTGTCTTTCAAAATAAGAAGGATGTTGGGGTACTGAGTAAGTATTTCCTTAGCAAGCGACACTCCTAGTATTTTTATAATAGAATAAGACATACTAACTGACACTTCACCATATAAATGGTTGACTGTGCTCTGCATGTCTTTTTTGGCGGTTTCCATTAATTGGATAATTTTGAAAGCATGTAAATATAAACGTTCGCCAGCTGCTGTTGGACGCATACCTCTCGGTATACGAGTAAATAATTTAACTCCAAGTTCTCCTTCTAAATTACTAATATGGTAGCTCAGCGCAGATACAGCTATGTGCAAATAATCTGAAGATCTTGCTAAAGTTTCGTGTTCATAAACGGCAGAAAAGTATTTAAGTTGACGTGAATCCATAATATATCCATATAATTGCGTTCTAAAAATCAGAACGATTCGTGAAAAATACTCTAATTTTATTTATGGCAAAAAGCAAATACAATCCATGAATTAATGTAACTTTAGGGTGCCTTACACATGGATAATGAATTTAAACCTCTTCAAAATATACGCGTATTGGAACTCAGCCATATGGTCATGGGACCCGCTTGCGGTATGTTTCTGGGATTTTTAGGCGCTGAAGTTATAAAGGTTGAACCCAAGGGGGGAGATAAGACGAGGACATTAAAGGGTATGGGTTTACCAATGTTTTCTCTTTTTAATCGAGGAAAAAAAGCGATACAGCTTGATCTTTATTCTGATGAAGGCCACAAGACTTTTTGTGACATGCTAACCAAGGCCGATGTTCTTATTGAAAACTTTAAAGATGGTGGGTTAGCCAATATGGGGTTAAGTCCTGATTTTTTACGGACGACCTATCCAAAGCTTATAGTGTGTTCCCATAAAGGATTTTTAAATGGTCCTTATAAGCAACGTACAGCTTTAGATGAAGTAGTACAAATGATGACAGGGCTTGCTTATATGACAGGCCCAGCAGATAAACCTTTAAGGATGGGATCCTCTGTTAACGATATTATGGGTGGGTTATTTGGCGCGTTTGCTGTTTTAGCTGCAATACGTGAACGAGATGAAACAGGTGTAGGTCGCGATGTACGAGTTGGTTTATTCGAGACTAGCTTGTTACTTGTCGCGCAACACATGGTTTATTCTGAGTTTACTGGAGAAGAGGCATCGCCAATGCCAGAAAGAGAACATAGTTGGCCCATTTACGATATTTTTGAAACCAAAGATGACAAGCAAATATTTGTTGGTGTAGTGACAGGCACTCAATGGCATTCAGCTTGTCAGATATTTAGCTTAAAAGAGATTGAAAATAATAGTCAAAACCAATCTGTAGAGGGACGATTATCAGCCAGGCCATGGATTTTACCACTATTTAAAGCAGCAATCGCTCAGTGGTTATTTGTAGATCTTCAAGAAGCATTTGTAAAAGAGGGGATACCTTTTTCTATGGTTAATAAACCATCAGATATGTTTAATGACCCACATGTTATGCGTAAAGGCGGTTTGGTTCACTCTATATCACCTGACGGAAAATCCTTTCGGGCTCCAGCGCTACCTTTTGAAATAGATGGTGAAATGGTAGCAGTAAATGGAAAAGTCCCTTTACTTGAAGAAAAATCCGATCAGTTGTCAACAAAGATTCAATCACAGAAAAATACTACTAACACTAAAAATCAAGGAGGATAATGATGGAAAATTTTGTAGATAAAATGTACCCATCGCTCACTGAACAAGTAATATTGCGAGAAGTCGGTTTACGGGACGGCCTCCAGCAAGTAAAAAGTTTCCCTGACACTAACTCTAAAATTGAATGGATAGATTATGGGAAACAAGCGGGATTACAGCATTTTGAAGTTGGTTCATTTTTGCCTGTTAAACGCTATCCGCAATTTGCCGATGTAGAATATTTAATTGATAAAGTCGCACTAAGTAAGAACTTGTTCAGTTCTGTTTTGGTGATGAATGAACAGGCAATCACTAATGCTGTTCAAACAGCAGTTAATGAATTCGTCTGTGTTATTTCTGCCACTGAAGAGCATAGTCAGGCAAATATGAAGCGTTCAAGGAACGCTTCAGTTGATCTCATTCGTACTGCATATGATTTACGCTCTTCTTCTACTTCACATAAATATGTTATTAATGCTGGGATCCCAATGTCATTTGGATGCTCAATTTCTGGGGCTGTTGCCAAAAAGACTGTACTAAGGTTAGTCATGTCATGTCTGAAAGCAGGTGCGGATGTCATCACTCTTGCAGATACTGTTGGGTTTGCTGGGCCATTACAAATTGCTGACTTAGTCAGTGATGTAGTTAATCTCTGTGAAAAAAAACCAGTGGCTATTCATTTGCATGACACCCGAGGCTTGGGTTTGGCTAATGCAGCTGCAGCTCTTGATAACGGGATCAGAGTGTTAGATGGTTCTATAGGAGGCCTTGGAGGCTGTCCATTTGCACCAGGTGCTACTGGCAATGTTGTGATGGAAGATCTCGTATTTCTGTGTGAAAGAATGGGGTTTAGAACAGGTATTGACCTGTCAAAGTTATTTAAAATACGCGATATTTTGGCTAGAGAAATGCCAGATGAAGTATTACACGGCAAGCTCGCAAAAACTAAGTTTCCATCTAATTTTTATTGGAAGACTTTGACGTAATAAGGGGATAAGAATTTAACTTACATAAATAAGCAACCAACTACTTAAACTAAAGAAGGAATAATTATGAATAATAATAAATTTAAAACAATCACATTATTAGCTATATGCACTTCATCACTAGTTACCATAAAAGGCGTCGCTGCTGAACAAGAAAAAAATAGTAGAAAGTATGAAATAATGGAAGTAACCGCACAAAAGAAATCCGAACCGATACAAACTGTGCCACTTGCAATAACGACATTTTCCGCTCAGGAATTGAAAATTAAAGGTATTTACACTATTGAAGGTCTTGAAAGTAATACACCTGGATTTACATTGGACGAATTAAGCACCGGAAAAGTTCGTACCGCTATTCGTGGCATTGGCTCTGACAACTCGTCTCCAGGGCAAGAATTTTCAACAGTTATGTTTCTCAATGGTATAGGACAAAGCACTAATGGTTTAGCCGCTATAAATATGTTTGACATAGAGCGGGTAGAAGTTTTAAAAGGTCCACAAGGAACTCTATGGGGTAAAGGCGCTATTGGAGGAGGGATAAATATTATCACTGCTCGTCCAAAAGATTATACTGGTGGTAGTTTGTCCCTGACCGTTGGAAACTATGGTCGTTTTGATGTTGAAGGTGTTTTGAACTTAGCAGAAAGTGATCATTTTCGACAACGTCTTGCGTTAGCCGGTAACGTCTTAGATGGTTATGCTGAAAACGTTAATACAGGTCAAAAATTGGAAGATATGCAGCGAATTGGGGCACGTTATTCTTTTGATATGGATTTCTCGGACAAAACCAAATTTGGTATGATTTTTGATTACACAAAAGATGACAACAACGGCAGAAATTATCAAGTTTTGGGTGGAACGCCTGCTGGGTCAAGGGAAGATACGTGGAACCAACTTGCAGCCAACAGAAGCAATAGCGTTCGAGATTCACTCGATGACGATGTTGGCTTTGCCAGACGAGAACTTTTTGGTGTTCGAGCAGAATTGAGTGTCGATTTCGATTGGGCGACATTTGTTAATGTGACATCCTACCGAGATATAACGGACTCTTTCTTTGATAATAATGATGGTTCTTCTCCTAAGGAAACAGCTGCTGCCGCTGATGTTGTTGATAATCGCGGTGCTGAATTTGGGCTAGGTACATCAGAAAATTCCGACCAGTTTTCCACTGAGTTTCGTCTTATGGGTACCGATGATCAATTAGAATGGACTGTGGGTACCTACTTCGGTCAAGATAACGGTGAACAATTAGCAAGATTTCAGGTCCAGCAAATCGATTGTCGCGCGTCAAATTCAAATTTCACAGACGGTGTTCCTGTAGGAAGCAACCCTGGAGATGGATGTACCACGGGAAGCTTTTCAGAAGATCGTTGGAATATTAAAAACACCACCGATATAACTGCCGCTTTTGGTGAAATCACTTACAATATTAGCGATGCTATGTCTCTCACTGCAGGAGGAAGATATTCAGAGTATAAAAAGGATTACCACTCAGATAACTTGCAATCAATCGGTTCAACAGTTGTTAGTGGTGCTGCTGGACAATCTGCCGATGTTAAGCAAAGCTGGGACAAATTAACCTACCGCTTGATTGCAGACTATAAAATTTCTGAAGAACTTTTTGCCTATGCCTCCTACGCAACTGGTTTTGCACCAGGAGATTTCGCAGCTTTTACATCTACAATAGGTACCGAGTTAACACCACAGGATGCAAAATCGACTGAATTTGGATTAAAAGGAGCCTTTGACGAATGGCAATTTAATACGGCCATATTTTTTAATGATTTTTCTGGCACACCGGTTGTTCAATTATCAGGCGCTGTTGGAGGGATTGCAGGTAATTCACAGGAAGTTACTGTTAATGGCTTCGAAACTGATTTACGTTTTGCAGTCACAGAAGACCTTTTCTTTGATGTTAAATATGCTTATCTGGATACTGAGGCCGATGGAACGCCTTTTGGAGATAATTTAGAACTTCAACGTGCTCCAGAGAACGATTTATCAGTTGGAGTGGTCTACTTTGTAAATGATTCAATCGAAGTGGGTGGTGGATATAGTTATCGTTCGGAAGTTTTCGATGATCCTGATAATAACTTAGGTGAAGTACGTCCATCACGAAAACTTTTGGATCTTTATGCTAAATGGAAAAGTGAAGCTGGTTATACTGTTCAGATGTGGGGTCGTAATTTGACAGATGAAAATTATGTTGTTCGGATTTCTGATTCTTTTCAATCTAGAGTAGTTAATTATGGTGCACCACTCACTTTTGGCGTTTCTGTCAGTAAAGAGTTCTGGTAGCCTTTATTCCCCATGAAATTAGTGCTCTTAACTATCACAGGGGGAAACATCTTATTGGTATCCTCCTATAGCGCGAGGCTTGTAGTATCCTCGATTGACCAGACTATATGCTGGAGATTTTAAAGTTAGCATGTAGACGATAAAACAGAAATATGTACGTTGGAATACAAGCTCAGTTCCAATCACTATATTTATAATTTAAACAAGCAACTAAACGCTATATTGCCAGTGATTGTAACACAAAATTTGTCATTATCTGGTGTAGAGGAAGTAGGAACTATTGGACAGCTCTAAAGCTAATTATTACGCAATACCGTGGCGACGACGATTCGGTTCCCGTAAGGGTTTAGCCGTTAATTTACGCAGAACCCGACCAGCAAAAGGTGTCGGTAATAACACTTGCCGCTGAAAGTTTCCTACAAAAACTATCAGCTAACTAATTAACCGGTTTAAAAGTAGTGCTTCGCACACCCAGTTATCTGTCTCTGCACTAAAGTACAGGATATATTAAGGAGTTATTGATCAATAATGACAAAAGTCACCTGGTTCAATCATAAAATTCGTCGAAATTTAAGTCTTGCCTTTGGACTTGTCTTTGCATTATTTATATATATTTTTATACCCGAAATAACAACTGGCGCTGACGGAAGTATTTTTATTCTTTCACACGAAGGTAGAGTCACATTGGCAATGATGTGTTTAATGGCGACTTGGTGGATCCTTGCAGTCATCCCTATTTATGTAACCGCTTTAATACCTTTATTAATATTACCAATTACAGGTAATCAGAGTTTTTACGAAACCACAGCGTCCTATGGACACCCAATTATTTTTCTTGCATTGGGCGGCTTTATCTTAGCAGCGGCGCTAGAAAGATGGGATGTCCATAAAAAATTTGCAAACATTATTTTATCCATAACCGGCAATTCCCCTAAGCGGTTGGTTGCTGGATTTATGTTGGCATCAGCCATTTTGAGTATGTGGATTTCAAATACAGCGACTGCAATATTAATGCTTCCTATTGCTCTAAGTGTGAGCCATACAAACGAGAAAGAAAAAAATAAAATAGATAATTTCCCTGCATGCTTGTTACTTGGAGTTTGTTATGCGTGCTCAATAGGTGGAATGTCAACACTCATAGGGACCACCAGTAATATGTTTTTTGCAGGCTATATTGAAAGTGAAATGGATCATAAAATCAGTTTTATCCAATGGATGATATTTAGTGGCCCGGTCGCTATTATCATGCTGATTCTTAGTTGGTGGTTATTGACTCATTGGCTATTACCAATAGGCCCTGAGCCATCAGACAAAAAACATCACAGCAAATATATACAAGACTCAATTCCATGGACGCGAAATAGCATTGCAACTTTGCTAGTATTTCTGTTTGTTGCATTAAGTTGGATGTTTATGCCTTTGATTAATCTCATTCCTGGCCTACAACATCTGACAATGTATATCATGGCTATCATTGGAATTTTCCTTTTATTTATCATTCCTTCCACAGAAAAGGACCAAGGTCTTATTAATTGGAAAACGGTACATGAAAAAGTGCCATGGGGTATATTGTTGCTGATAGGAGGAGGTTTAAGTTTAGCAAAAGCTTTCAGCAAGTTTAGCGTGACTGAATACTTAGTACTTCAAATTTCGGATATGTCTGCTTTTCCTTTGTTATTTGCTTTGATGATTATTATTACGCTAATGGTTTTCTTAACTGAAGTGACCAGTAATGTTGCAAGTGTTACTGCCCTAACACCTATTTTTGCTGCTCTAGGATTAAGTCTAGGCTTTGATCCAATATTGGTTGTCGCTTCAATTACTTTGGCAGCAAGTTGTGCATTCATGCTTCCTATTGCAACACCTCCTAACGCAGTTATTTTTGGATCGGGTCGAATCCAAATATCTCAAATGATTCGAGCAGGATTTGTCTTAAATATAATTGCAATTATCGTGATAACACTTTGGTCTTACTTTTTAGGACCACAATTATTATTTGGAAATCCTAACTAGTGCCTAACCGAGAAAGGCCATCATTCAAAAAAATAGCTATTCGATCATTTTGACAAAGAGCTATTCAGATTTATCTTTTAACTGAAAAAATATTTCACTTGATGAACTTTAAACGAAGTCATCCAAGGAAATGACAACATTTACTTTCTGTTTTATTTGATGGGGTCTCAGACAAAGTCGCGGACGTGTCGATATTGCTAAAACTACATTACACCTAACCTCACACAGGGGTAATATGCCATTAAACATAGCATTAAAAGTTTAAGTTACCAATAAGCCGAATAGGATCTCGAGCAACTTTACACCATAAGGGAAATGTTAACTGCACTTACAAAACTGAAATTAAATTATTAAGGTTTAAAAAAATGTCCAACATAGCAATTTTAGCCGGTGATGGTATCGGCCCAGAAGTCATGGTTGAAGCTAAAAAGGTATTAACCACAATTTGCGAAAAATTTGATATCAACATCAATACTAAAGATTATAATATTGGTGGTGCCGCCATTGATAACCACGGCATAGCGCTACCCAACTCAACGATGGCAGGATGTGAAGCAAGCGACGCTATATTATTTGGTAGCGTTGGCTTATGTCTATTTTGAAGAAATTTTTGCTCGAGTATTTTTTCCTTAAATATAAAATATATACCGGGCGCTACTGCAAACGCCTGTTCATCTAAGCTCAGTTCAATGAATAACTTAAGTTCACTCTGCGTATAGTATTTCTGGAAAGTGTCCCTACTGGTAATAATTCCATCTTTGTAAGGCATAAATTGCGATATGTAGCCGAGTATAGGACAAATTAATGCTATTCACTACCCTTCGTTACAGGTGTCTTTCAGGCTGGAACGATGCTAGCAAAAGGGAGTTGGAGGTAACTTTCGTGATTATGAGGGCCGTTAATTTCTTATGTTAATAGTCCATTGGCACTGAAACCTGGGGAGTAAGGTACAAACGGTCCTACGGATATGTCAGGTTTGACGATAAAAGAAAGATTTTGATTTTAGAACAACTAGAAGATTTTCAAACTTTGGGCATTAATAAGGAGAAGGTGCTTTTGGTTAAGTCTCATCAAGACTACTTAGCTTTTCATCGAGAGGAGCGATTTAAGAGTTAAATTATAATATTTTGCTAATTGGATTGCGGTTTAGTGCTAAAGATGCATTTGTAAACTCATCGTGAATTAGGTTTTTGTAATCGACCGAAACTTAATGGCTAACTATTTAGAAGATGGATAAATAATGAAATACTGGTGGGTAAATCAAAACCAGACTTATAGACACGAAGTATTTGGAGGCTATATGTGGTCGCCCAAGCTTAACGCGGCAGGTCAGCACATCCGGTCTTATGACTTGATGCGAAAACTGATGCCAGGTGATGTAGTTTTTTCTTATGCAAATACTACTATCAAGGCTTTAGGTGTTGTGCAGTCTTGTTGCTATGAATTTCCAAAGCCCTCAGAATTTGGCGCCGCGGGTTCTAATTGGTCCAATATTGGTTGGCGTGTGGATGTGAGTTTTAAAGAGGTGTCACAGCCGCTGAGAACGATGGACCATATTGATATTCTTAGCTCGCTTTTGCCCTCTGTACACTCACCCATCAAAATAGATACCGGTGGTGCCAACCAAAGTTATTTGTTTGATATTTCTAAGCAATTCGCGCTGGCCCTAGCCCAATTAATTGATACGGTGGCTGTAGAATTAGTCAGGGGAAATATGGTCTTTGATGCAATGCCAGATCGTTCATTGGAGAATATAGCAGAGTGGGAAGATCGTGTGGAGGACGGCATTACAACCGACACAACAATACCCGAAACAGAAAAGCTAGCACTTGTCAGCGCTAGGCGAGGGCAGGGAAGTTATCGAAAGGCTCTCATGAAGATAGAAAGCAGTTGCAGGGTCACTCTTGTAAATCGAGCCAGGCACCTCGTGGCAAGCCATACAAAGCCCTGGCGCGATTGCACGAATGAAGAGCGGCTAGACCCTGAAAACGGTTTTATGCTGACGCCTAACGTCGACCACCTTTTTGATAAGGGCTTTATCAGCTTTGAAAACGATGGCTCTCTTATTATTTCTTCAGTAACTCACACGGAGTCAATCAATCGCATGGGCGTTAGCACCGATGAACTTTTCAATGTCGGTTCATTTACCTCAGGACAGAAAGGTTATCTAGATTTCCATCGAGAATTTATCTTATTAGCGCATGACTGATACTATGAATTCGTAGTAACAACGTAAAGTCATCATAGTTGAGCTTCTAATCTAACAATGTTTAGAGCTTTTTACTGCAGATCAGCAGCTCTCTAGTCTGATTAGGTGAGACAAAATAAAGTACATTTTAATTAATGCGACCTTGAAATAGCTATGTATAAATTTAGTATTTCAAATCCTGTTTATTTTAGTAACGTGAGAGTGTTTATTAGAGCCGATTCTTGGGAAAGCACACTGTAGTTTTCTATGTAGTTATTATTAGGATTTTCAATGTAGGAAGCACACTTAGTATTACTGGCAAAAGGCTCAAAAGTTTTGCCTTTACTCTGTCACAAAACTCTGTCACGTTAACCTCATACGAACTCAATAGCACGGATTCTGTGGGCTTGAGAAGCATGAATACGAATCACTCTATCCAACACAATAAACCCTAAACAATATCCTTAACCAAGTCAGCTAAAATATCATGCGCTTCAACCCGCTCTTCAAAATATGCATACGGTTCGTAAATGCCGATAACCCTTCTTGTGACATGATTAAGGGCCTTTTCTGCTGTCGACTCAGGTACTTTCTTCTCAGCCATAATCGTTCGTACAGAGCGCCGAATATCGTGAACAACGAAATAATCTATGCCCGCTTTGCCTAATGCAACACCCTTATTCTATATTCTGGATCTGTTTGTTGACTATTAATAATTAATCTTTATATATCAGTTGCTTGATTTAATTTTTTGAGTTTTTTTTAGATGTGTGTAATACTTTGTGTCATACATTTTTACTGGCACTAATCTGCTACCATTTTTCAGGATAAGTAGGAACGTCCATATCTCAACCTATGGTGAATATATTATGTAATACTTCGATAAGGGTTCACCATTCATGGCATTAGCTGTTAATTATGCATACTGTGCGGATTCATTTTGCTACGATCAAGCTATAAGTATAAACAAGCTGACATTCATCCCTGATGAGGCATTTGGCCCTACCTATATTAATTGTGCTAATCACTTTTAGTTTGCTAATAAAGTTTTGCCAATTTGAATAGTGGTATGCAAACGGTCCAACGCAGATTGATTTGGCATGAACTGCATACCGATAAAACACTAAGATGTTATAGGCACTAAAGGATTTCTTTAGATCTTAGGTATTACTGAAGACGAAGTTTTTAAGAAAGCTGACATTGCTAGCATCCAATTGAGCGCTGCTATTGAAATGTTTATCTCTACAAATTTTATACTGACCATTACCCTCGCCAGCCCAGATGAAGAAATTTTCGCTGGGCATGTTAAATCAGCAAAAGGCAAGCCTGCAATCGAGGCTTCAATCGATCAAATAGAGAAAGTTAGAGAAGTAACCGGACTGCCAGTTGCTCAAGGTAAAAGAAAGCGAAAAATAATAAAGGAACGGAATCACATTAAAAATAGGCTTAAACATCAGGACCTGAAAGAAAGTGAAAGTATCAAATTTAATGCATGTGTGATTTCACGAGTATGTCTATAAAACGGGGAACCAGAGGTTTCTGACCTTATGCCCACAATACCCTGCATGCGGCTCCGTAAATGGCGTTTCCGAAAGACGATTAAAATACAACTTTCGATTAGTTCCTCTTTATTTCAACAATGGTTTCCGCTTTTGCGCGAAGTTTCGTCTTTCGAAGTTTGCGAAGAAATTGAGTATTGTGCGCAATAACCATTAAATGCATACAATGATCTTGAAGATGTTTCAAAACAGAACGAGTCGACGGGCTACGATTTAGATTCACAAAAAATACCCTATACTACAATCTACGCGATACATACTAGCCAACTCGTCCTAAGCTAATTTCGGTGCCAATCAACAGAATTAAAACAAAAAATAACAATAATTATATACGTTAAATCAATGGTATAGGATTTCTCATAAAGTTTTCAAAAATTATTTTTGTTTTTGTCTAAATTTCAAAAATTTTGTGTCACAATAATTCTGTCCGGTAATAAATGAGCAAGGAGGCTTACTAAACATGAACGTAAATAAAATGATTCGCCCCAAAGAATTAGCAGAAATGCTAGGAGTCAGCACTGTGACGCTTTGGGCCTGGCGAAAAAAGAATATTTTGCCAGAGCCAACGGCAATTGGACCTAGACTAATCGGCTGGAAGCAAGATGTAATTCAAGATTGGCTTAAGAGTCAAAGCCATATTAGCTAGGCAATAAGCATAAGTTGACAACCTAACTTATCAACTTATTTTAAAACGACGAAAGACTCAAGATAACTATTTATAGCAAGGAGAAAAATATGCCGAGAAAGGCAAAAGCAACTGAGTGTTTTAACCGCACTAACGATTATCTTACTGCTATTTCTTGCTCTCGTGACTATGCGGACTAGACATTTTTAGTGCATACGATAATATTCATTGCATTAACTTAATCTACCGCGACACTATATTAATTGAAAAACATAAGCTCCAATGCTATTGAAATTTTAGACGCGCTTAAAAGTGTATATGATGCTAAGTCAGATAAAGCGCTCGCAGGGTACTTGAGCGTTGACGCTGGGTTTATCTCTCGTGTGCGCGGGGGCAAACGCTTTTTTTCTCGAAATAAAATGCTTGAGATAGAGAATATTCTTAAACAGCATAAAATCTTCATTACATCAAAGTCATCTGATTTGAACTCGCGCTCTTTTGTTGAAGACAGTAAAGATGACTCAATTTTAAAGTACAAAATATTAAGTATTGCAGCTGGAGTTTGTGACTTGTGCGAATGTAATGCGCCTTTTGTGGATAGCCAAGGAGCGCCTTATCTGCTTGTTTCCTACGTTATACCACCCATCTATGGGGGAACAAATACTCTAGATAATCTTGCCGCACTCTGCCCTAATTGTATGGCTAAATTTGAAGTAATGCAGGATGCAGAGGATACAAAAAAACTTACAAGAAATCGAAAATGACATGATTGAGCAGTTTGCTTATTGGATAGCCAATAATGAATAGGAAATACAATGCTAGCAATAAAACTGCCTTACCAGAGAATCAAAGTAATAAAAATAAAATGGCAATAGTTGCCTTTTAGTCAATTTAAATTGACTTTGGGTTACTAAGTTGATACTATTTGTCTTGTCGGAATAGTCCGATGAACAAAAAGGAAATTTCAATGGCTTTAATTTTATCCAGAAGAGCAGGTGAATCATTAATCTTGTCTTACAAGGACGACTGCGATACCACGCAGCAAATACGTATGTTGGTGCGTCGTATCTTCCAGAACGATAAAACAGAACTTCAGTACTCCGCTTCATGCCCCTTTACGATTTGCACGTTTACCAGCGAGCGAAAAAGCTTCGACTACAAGGTACCTGGTGAAAATATGAATGCTAGTCATTCGTTTGAAGATTTTTACTTTGATGGTTTGATAGGCCTTGATGGAAACATCGACATTTCGCTGAATATCCTCCATCGCAGCAAGACTCAAGTTCTGTTTCAGATTAATGCTGATAAAGACGTAAGTATCTTGCGAGACGAGCTAGTTGACATTGCACAAGCATATTAGCAAAAGATAAACGGTGCATGCATAAGCTGGTTAAGGGCCTGACCAGTTCGTTTTTAACTGTCGTTGATTCAATGTCTAGCGAAAGTGAATAAAACGTGTCACTAGCTAATTTTCAGCATAAGTCTTAACGTATTCTACTATTTTTGAATGCACGTACAACGGCACTTATTCTTATTGAGGGCAGTGCTTACGGTCAATCCTAATGACGATGTGGATGCTTATTTAGCAATTATAGGTAATTGTCCATCACGTTAATAACTAATAAATATGAGAAAGTAAAATAGAGGTAATCTGTATGTACAAAAGTGAAATCGCACTTGTATTAAATGACGAGAGTGAACGCTCTATTCTTGAAGAAATGATCCGTGGCGAATTATCGAAGCCTTTTTTTGACCAGCATCGCGGATTTTATAATAGCTTGGTAGTAGACCATAGCGCACCGAACTTGATGTGTTTTGCTATCTACCCCAATGCCGACGCACTATTCTTACTTTATTCGATGCTCAATAGGTTTTGTCGAGTCAATAGTGACCACTGCCGACCCATGTTAATTTGCGCTTAACTATCGTCCAAGTAAATGTTAGTGGTCTAAGACGGTCGTCAATGCCTCCTTTAAAAAAGATGTGGACTAGTGATACTCATAGTGAACGCTTTTATCAATATCACTAGTCTTTGTCTTTTTGTTGGCACTCTAAAAGCCCACCTGCACAGATATTGTGAGCAATACTATTGATGTAATAATAAATATAAACCAAATAGGTAAAATAAAAAGTGCTAATTGCACCCCACCAATATTGGCGGTTACTAATAAGCGAGTAAAGCAGTTGATGTGGGCGTTAGCATGTTTGTAATACCGTTACAGAATAAGAACGCCACATTATGCTGAAACCCCCGACAGCTGACCAATCCTCCCCATAATATGTATACTTACCGCAGCTTGACCCGAAGTACACGGAATTAAAAATCTAATAAAAGTTGCGTACCAAACATGCTGGTTGCAGATATCGTTGGGCTGCCACTGCCAATCATCGCTACTAAACTATGCACTACAGAATCATCCCAAGCGGGTTTACCTAAAATAGAGCGCACCGCGCGCAGGTCTATCATCACGCCCTATCTACCGTTTATTATTGAAACCTTAAATACATATCCCACGCTGACCGTTGAGCGCCTGTATGAAATGGCGAAGGCGCGAGGTTATCCTGGTCGGCCGAGTCACTTTCGCCATCGCATTAGCGAGCTTAGGTGTTAATTTGCATCCAAAACTGATCCACTTTACCCCCTAATTTGCATTCAAAACTGATCCACATGTTTAATACCTCCTGCCGCCCCTAAGCAGGAGAATGTGGAGCGATAGATGTGTCATTATTAAGTGTTATGCGTAGATGGTATTTTCGTGATGGGTTTTCCCTGCGAGAAATTACTAGACGTACTGGATTGTCTCGCAATACCGTACGTCGTTATCTGAAAAGTGAAATCACTGAGCCTGTTTATCCCAAACGACAGTCGTTGGGTAAAGTCAAAGAGTTCGAAGAACTGCTTATCAGTTGGCTTAAACGAGAAGCTAGGCGACGAAGAAAAGAGCGTAAAACCGTCAAAAACCTTTACGAGGACTTGTTACCTTTGGGCTATACAGGCTCGTATGACAGGGTTGCGGCGTTTGTGCGCAAGTGGCGGGAGGAGCAGAGATTATCGGTATCTAATCAAGTTTACGTACCCTTGGAGTTTGCAGCAGGCGAAGCCTTTCAATTTGATTGGGGCGAGAACTATGGCTTCATCGATGGCCGTAAAACTAAACTACAAGTCGCTCACTTTAAGCTCAGTCATAGCCGTGCATTTATTCTGCGGGCATATCTTACGCAAAGTCATGAAATGCTATTTGATGCACATAACCATGCGTTCCGCGTGTTTAATGGCGTGCCCGAGCGTGGTATTTACGACAATATGAGTAGTCCATTTGGTGGTTTTAAACAAAGTGGTTCGGGTAAAGAAATGGGTATTCATTCTTTGTCTTCATACACCAAAACAAAATGTGTTTGGGTTTATTTTGGTGATCAATGATAAGGCTATAAACGAAGAACGAAATCGTAATAACTTAAAATCAGTTTTAATTTAAATTCTGATTAATTAACATCTATATGACAGCGCTGCTGTTTTGTAGACTCAATACCCTACAGTATTGATACATAAGGAAATACCATGCAATATGTGAATTTAGGTAACTCAGGCCTCAAAGTTTCCCGATTATGCGTTGGCACCATGAATATGGGTTCGAAAGATTGGAAACCTTGGATTTTCAACGAAGCTGAAAGTGAGCCAATTATAAGACACGCTTTGGATCGGGGGGTAAATTTTATCGATTTAGCTGACTTTTATTCTCGGGGTTCGGGTGAAGAAGTTGTGTGTAATGTCATACGTAAAATTGGCAGACGTGAAGATTTAGTGATTACCACTAAAGTGGGGTACGCTATGAGTGAAGACATCAATGCTCAAGGCCATTCTCGTAAGCATCTTTTCAATAGTATAGATGCATCTTTGCAGAGAATGAGTATGGATTATGTTGATATTTATATGTTGCATTATTTTGATACAAAAACACCTGTTGAAGAAACAATGTCGGCGCTAAATGATATAATACGTTCAGGAAAAGCACGTTATATTGGTGTTTCAACCATGAATACTTGGCAACTAGCCAAAATCCTTCAAGTGTGTGATCGATATGGTTTTGTGCGACCAATCAATATGCAATTACAATTGAATTGTGCTTACCGCGAAGAAGAACGTGAAATGATCCCATTTTGTCAAGACCAAGGCATTGGTGTCTCCGTTTTCAGCCCATTAGCACGTGGTATCCTAAGCAGTGACTTACAATCAACTCGTAATCAAACAGATTTATTTACGCAAGAAATGTACAACGATCAAGCTTCTAAAAATATTGCTCACTCGGTTGCTAAAGTAGCACATGAGCGTGGGTGTGCTCCAGCCCAGATAGCGCAAGCTTGGGTATTGCAAAAATCACAAGTAGCTTCTATGTTAGTGGGTGCAGACACAACGGCTCAATTTGATAGCGCACTATCTGCACTGGACACTGAGTTAACTGGTGATGAAATTTATGAGCTTGAACGTAATTATACTCCTTGTGATTTAATTAACGATCACACAGCGGGTAAAAGAATATCACGCACAGCAAGGCCAACAATTAATAGCGCCGGTGAAGATCCGCAGCTATTTGCCGCAGTTTAAAACTGGCCGATTAACAGCGCAATTGCCATTTTTCAATGGCAATTGCGCTGGCTCTGTTAATATTTAGAAATCCATATCGTCATTAAATTGCTCGCTTTTTCCCCTCTGTTCGTTGGCGAAGGGTTTACTCGCTATTTACTTTTTTACATCGATTAGTTTATTGTCAGTTCCAAATACGACGCTCACAATAATAGTTCAAACTTATGGCAGTTTTATTAATTTGGGGAGTTAGCGACAATAATACTTGTCGGCTCATCCAATCTGCTAACTTTATGAAATGCTCTAAATTAACCCAAAGCTAGGTTGCTAATAAGTGCTCAAATTTATTGATTCAGTGACCTTGCTACTCACCGTTTTATTTGGTGTACTTTAACCATTTATTTTCGGTAATCTAATGGATATTCCTTAGTATGCTTTTTCTATACAGCTAGTTATGAGAGCAAAATGTTCGTAAATGTTATTAAACATACCAATCAAGCTACTTGTTCCCACAGATTTACTATTGTTTACGGTTCTTTCTCGCTTTAAACCAAACAAACCCTTTATAAGCGATCAGCGCACACAAACTCCCAAATGCGATGTGGTAAGCAAAGTGCACACTTTCTCCAAGGGTTTGATCTTCATGGGCCATGGCGCTGCTAGTAGCAACAAGGCATATCAAGGCAAAAATATATTTCATGGTGGTTCCTTAACTAATATTTAAATAGGGTGAATGAGGCGCAGTTTTTATGTCTGTAACATGCCTTCTTTTTCAATAAATTGGATGATGTCGTCTAGGCCCTGTTTGGTTTTCATATTACTGAAAACGAAGGGTTTATCACCGCGCATTTTTTTTGCATCCCTGTCCATCACTTCTAATGAGGCGCCAACTAGTTCGGCCAGGTCAATTTTGTTGATGATCAGCAAGTCTGATTTGGTAATGCCGGGGCCACCTTTACGGGGGATCTTGTCTCCAGCTGATACGTCAATCACGTACAAGGTTAGGTCTGATAGTTCTGGGCTAAAGGTGGCGCTTAGGTTGTCGCCGCCGCTTTCTATTAACACAAAGTCTAAGTTTGGGTGACGTTCTTGTAAGTCATCGATAGCGGCTAAGTTCATTGAAGCATCTTCGCGAATGGCGGTGTGTGGGCAACCACCAGTTTCTACACCTAAAATGCGGTCTGCTGAAAGCGCACCATGGTGGGTTAAAAACTCAGCGTCTTCACGGGTATAAATGTCGTTGGTAACAACGGCCATATCGTATTTATCTCTGAGTTCAAGGCATATCATGCGCAGTAAAGCCGTTTTACCCGACCCTACTGGGCCACCTACACCGATACGTAAAATTTGTTTGTTTTTTGTCATAACTCGCTTCTTCTTAAATTAAATGTATTGATCACGTTTTTTTGTTTATGTTCTTTGTTAATATTCTTAATTATGTTCCTCGCTTAAGACCGAAACAAACGTGTGTATTGGGTTTCGTGCCAAGCGCTAGCCATAGCTAAGCGCGGTAAGCTGGCACCAATGTTTTCATCATCGGTTTGATTGGCCAGCTCGATGGCTTGTTCAACTTGTTCGGATAATTCAAACAATAGGTTTTGTGCTTGTGTTTGGCCCAGCGGCACTAACTTTGTGGCTGCAGCAACTTGGTTGTCGATATAGGCCCAGCAAAAACCGCTTTGTATCACACTTAATTCAAGGCCAAAAAGATAGGCGCTTAAAGCAAAAGCACTCACAAAACTGATTTCTTTTTCTCTGATTAACTGCACATAGTGCTGACTATCAATGCTTTTAATATCCTTGAGCAAACGCATCAACGCTTTACCCATAGCCACATCGGCTAAATATAATTCATTACTTTCACGACATGCTAGAGCATGTTGGTTCCATCTATGAAAACTACCAAAATCATCTTCTACTAAGGCTTTTTGCAGACGGTTTAATAATACTAAGTCTGTATGTGCAATTGACTGATGTAAGTTAAAACTGATCCACTCTTTGGTGGACGTGGGGTTATTTACCCAGCCCATTTCAACCGCATATTCCAAACCTTGAGAAAATGAAAAACCGCCCACAGGTAAATTGGCACTGCATAACTGCATTAACCGGTTGAGCCTCAACGGACCTTGTTTAGTTGTAGTTTCATTCATGAGAATGTGAATGACTGTGGTCGTGCTTTTGGCTTCCATAGGCTCCGTTTTCTGGCTCAAATACTGCCTCTGTGCGATCAATAGATAAACCGTAATTTTCAGCTAGCTCTTCTAATACGTGATCGGGTTTAAAGCGCACCCACAACTCACCAATTTGCAAAGACGTATGGCGATTACCTAGGTGATAACAAATGCGGCTGAAGTTCATCCAGTCGTTGGCGATAGCGGTGGAAACGTCTTCTGCTTTGCCTTTTACTTCAATCAGTAAACCACATTCGGTTTTTAATACCTCGCCCACCAGCAGAGGATGACCACGTTGCATAAAAATGCCCAAAGTTTGACCTTGGTCGGTGCTGATTTTAATCCGTGCTTTTTTACGGGTGTCTTGATCTAACGTCACTGAATCATGAATGATGTCATGACTATGAGAAAGGCGTTCAAATGCTTGTAACATATTTTATTCAATTCCTAGTTCTTCTAATTTATAATGCAATCTGCAAAGTCGGTTTGTGCAAAATAGAACGTTTTTAGGCAAAGCTGTCGCGTTTTTCTGGTGAGGAGCATATAAGTAATATGTAACTCATCAGAAAAACGAAAACAATGCAGCATAAGAGCGTTCTATGCAGCTCAATTAAAATAAACAGTAGCGCTGGGCTAAAGGTAATACCGTAGCCGGTTCACAAGTGAGTAAATCACCATTAGCACGCACTTCATAGGTTTGTGCGTCCACCTCGATGTGTGGCTGCCAGCTATTGTGGATCATGTCGGCTTTGCCGATATTACGGGTGTTTTTACAGACGCCAATCATCCGTGTCATGCCTGCTTTTTTTGGCACACCTAAGTCGATAGAGGCCTTAGACATAAAGGTCATCGATATTTTAGCCGAGGCTAAACCATAAGAACCAAACATAGGGCGATAATAAACCGGTTGTGGCGTGGGAATAGACGCATTGGCATCACCCATAGGAGCGGCGGCAATAAACCCTGATTTAATAATCATCGCCGGTTTAATGCCAAAAAATGCTGGCTTCCATAATACCAAATCAGCCAACTTACCCACTTCTATCGAGCCAACTTCATGGCTTATACCGTGGCTGATGGCAGGGTTGATGGTGTACTTGGCTATATAACGCTTGATCCTGAAATTATCATTACGCTCAGTATCTGGCGCTAATGGCCCTCTTTGCTGCTTCATCTTGTGCGCGGTTTGCCAAGTGCGGGTGATCATTTCACCTACTCGGCCCATCGCTTGTGAATCAGAGGCAATCATACTGATAGCACCTAAGTCATGCATGATGTCTTCGGCGGCAATGCTCTCTTTACGAATACGCGAGTCTGCAAAGGCAATATCTTCAGGAATTGAAGGGTCTAAATGGTGGCAGACCATCAACATATCCAAATGTTCATCAATGGTATTAATGGTGTAAGGGCGTGTTGGATTAGTGGATGAGGGCAATACATTTGGCTCACCGCAAGCCCGAATAATATCGGGTGAGTGCCCGCCACCAGCCCCTTCTGTATGATAAGTGTGAATAGTACGGCCTTTGAATGCCCCTATCGTATCTTCAACAAAACCCGATTCATTTAAGGTGTCGGTATGGATCGCGATTTGTACATCGTATCTTTCTGCGACCGATAGGCAGTTGTCTATTGCCGCGGGCGTGGTGCCCCAGTCTTCATGGAGTTTTAATCCACATACCCCTGCTTCAATTTGTTCTTCTAAAGCCAAAGGTAAGCTAGCGTTGCCCTTACCTAAAAAGCCAAAATTCATGGGGAAGTCATTGGTGGCTTGCAGCATCTTGTGGATATTCCAAGGGCCTGGTGTGCAAGTGGTAGCATTGGTACCTGTCGCTGGGCCAGTGCCGCCACCTATCATCGTGGTGACACCTGACATTAACGCTTCGTTGATTTGTTGCGGACAAATAAAGTGAATGTGCGCGTCGATGCCACCAGCCGTGAGGATTTGACCTTCACCGGCAATGATTTCGGTTCCGGGGCCGATTTCGATATCAATGTTGTCTTGAATATCAGGGTTACCGGCTTTGCCTATTATGGCAATACGGCCATCTTTGATGCCAACATCTGCTTTAACTATGCCCCAGTGGTCGACTATCAACGCATTGGTGATCACCAAATCGGGTGTGTCTTTGCATGAAGCTTGGCTTTGACCCATACCGTCACGAATAACTTTACCCCCACCAAACTTGACCTCTTCGCCATAAATAGTCGCATCTTGTTCTACTTCAAGCCATAAATCTGTGTCAGCCAAGCGAACTCTGTCGCCCACTGTGGGGCCAAACATATGGGCGTAAGCGTGTTTATCTATAATGGCCATAACTATAACTCTCCTTGCACTAGGGCTCTAAATCCATACACCCGGCGTTTTCCGGCAAAAGGTACCAGTGTGACTTCTCGCTCTTGTCCAGGCTCAAAACGTACCGCTGTACCTGAGGTGATATCCAAGCGATAACCTTTGCACTTTTCACGATCAAAGGTCAGGGCTGCGTTGGTTTCATAAAAATGATAGTGCGAGCCAACTTGAATGGGTCTGTCGCCTGAGTTGGCAACAGTGACGGCTAGTTTTTCGCGACCCACATTGAGCAAACGTTCGCCCGAGTCTGTTTTTATTTCACCTAAGATCATTTCTTTTGCCCTCTATCTACTTTGTCTCTAAAAAATGGGATTATGCACTGTGACTAATTTAGTGCCATCGGGGAAAGTGGCCTCAACTTGCACATCTGTGATAAGTTCTGCGATGCCTTCCATGACTTGGTCACGGGTTAATAATGTGCGGCCATAATCCATCATTTCTGCCACAGTTCTGCCATCTCTTGCGCCTTCCATAATTTCCATAGAAATATAAGCCATGGCTTCTGGGTAGTTAAGCTTTACCCCGCGTTTAAGGCGGCGTTCTGCTAGTAAGGCTGCGGTAAACAACAGGAGTTTGTCTTTTTCTCTTGGTAATAAATCCATCTTATTCTCTATGTTTTAAAATTAGGCCTATGAAAACAGCCTTTAGGTAAACCAAATTCTGGGTTGTACGCCTTGTTTTTCAACATACAAAGGGCGCACTAGTTTCCACAGTTCAATAAATAAATGTTTGCACTGATGAGCTTGATGCCCCAAATAACGCATCACTAAAAGTTGTCGAATATCTGTAATACTGACTAATGAGCTAGCATTATGTTCCTCAACTACCTCTCTAAGTTGCTCAATCAGCTGTGCTCTTTGTTCATGACTGACTTTGTCGCTGGGTGCATAGGCTAAAAAGGTGCCAAATACTGTATTGCCAGCTAAACCGGCAATGTGATGCTGAATGTTACTATCGGGCTCAATCAATACTTTATCGTGATAAATCAGAATGTCATCACAAAATAGGGTGTTGAGCTGAGTAAAACGACCCCCAGTAAAGTCTTCGTTTGAGCTAGGTAAGCCCAAACAGGTCATATCCCAGCCGCAGTACACACTCGAAGCATGGAGTCTGACTTCGACATTATTGACTCCATTGGCTTGGTTATATACCAAGGTTTCAAGGGGGAAATGCTCACACTTTGCGCCAGCTTGTAAACTAACTTGGGTGATTTGTGTTTGTTTTGGGTCGCCAATGGATAAATCAGTGCGAGCCCGATAAAAGCGGTTTGCACCTGGTGTTGTCACCAACGTGTGGGCGTTTTGCTGCACATCAATACTAATCCGAAGTTCATCGCCAGACACTATGCCTGCTGGCGGGTGTAATAAATACAGATGTGCGCAATCTCTGCCTTCAGGATAAAAGGCTTTTTGAATGGTCAAGGGCCCACAACGCTTGGTTTTAGTCAATTGGGTGCCATAAGCTGAATGCCCCAAATGCAATTCTAAGCTGGCTAACCACCGACTTTTTACTCTATCTAATGCTGCTTCGGTCATCTGTTACCTAAGGTAGAAACTTTTTTGAAAAATAAAAAATAAAAAATCGTTTAAACGGCTAAATACTCACCAACCAACTCATTTGTTAGTTCTGCCATTGGGCCAGTCGATATCACCTGGCCTTTTTCCATTAACACAAACTCTTCACCTACGGCTCGAGCGAAAGGTAATTTTTGTTCGACCAGAATGATGGTCATACCCTGCTCTCTATTGAGTTTAAGCAACACATCACGGATAAGTTGCACAATATTTGGCTGAATGCCCTCATTGGGTTCGTCTAAGATAAGCACATCTGGGTTTAACACCAAGGCTCGTCCAATCGCGAGTTGCTGCTGCTGACCACCAGACAAATCTCCGCCTTGCCGATGCAGCATTTCCTTTAATACCGGAAATAGCTCAAATACATGTTCAGGTATGGTTTTACTGTTTTGACGTTTACAGTTCAAGCTGACAGTGAGGTTTTCTTCAACTGTTAGCTGAGGGAAAATATGCCGCCCTTGTGGAACATAGCCTATACCAATATCTGGACGTAATTCAACTGAACTATGAGTGATATTTTGTTCACCAAAGGTAAGTTTGCCCGAGCTAATGGGTAACAGGCCCATGATAGTTTTTAATAATGTGGTTTTGCCTACGCCGTTACGGCCCATAATACAGGTGCGAGAACCGGGTTTAATCGCTAAGTCCAAGTCCCATAATATCTGCGTGCCACCGTATTTTTGATTCACTGCGCTTAGTGTGATCATCTTAGCGTTGCTCTTAACCTAAATATCTTCATCTAAATATCCTCACCTAAATACACATGGATAACGTCAGGATTGGCTTGAATTTCCGCCATGGAACCCTCGGCCAATATTGACCCTTGATGTAAAACGGATACTTTTTTAGCGATAGAGCGCACAAAGGCCATATCATGCTCTACCACCACCACTGAATGTTCGCCTGCCAAAGAGGTAAGTAATTCTGCGGTACGTTCGGTTTCTTGACCTGTCATGCCTGCTACTGGCTCGTCTACCAACAACACCCTTGGTTCTGCAGCTAACAACATACCAATTTCCAACCACTGTTTTTGCCCATGGGATAGTCTGCCTGCTGGATAATGGCACTCAGCTATTAAGCCAATAGTGTGGAGGATTTCCCCAATGCGATCTTTTTGTTCAGCCGTTAATTTATGAAATAGTGTTGTCCAAATGCCTTTATTGCCCTTTAAACTAAGCTCGATATTTTCGAACACTGACAGCTCTTCAAACACCGTCGGTTTTTGGAACTTACGGCCAATACCAGCCCGTGCAATTTCTGACTCATCCAATTGTAATAAATCTACTTTTTGGCCAAAATTCACTTTACCCGAATCGGGGCGGATTTTGCCAGTGATCACATCCATTAGTGTGGTTTTACCCGCCCCATTTGCGCCAATCAGGCAGCGTAATTCTCCATCATTAATATATAAATTTAAGTTATTCAGGGCTTTAAACCCATCAAAACTTAAGTTCACGTCTTCCACATATAAAATCACTCCATGACGGGTATCAGGTACAATGTTTTCATTGGCGGTTAACGGCGAGCCTGTTTTGTTAACTGTCATAAGCTTACTTCCGTTGAATCAGGCGCTTTTGTAAATTTTTGTTTGATGCTGGGTATGATTCCTGCGATACCTTTGGGCAGTAGCAAGGTGACCAATACAAATAAACCGCCCAGAGCAAACAACCAAGCTTCGGGCATAATGGCGGTAAAACGGGTTTTGGCGTAGCTGACAACAATGGCGCCGATGATCGCCCCATATAAAGAGTTTCTGCCACCTACTGCGACCCAAATCACGATTTCGATGGAGTTCAGTGGCGAAAACTCACCAGGGTTGATAATGCCTACTTGTGGCACATACAAAGCGCCCGCTAAACCTGCAAGCATGGCTGAGACCACAAAAATCCATACTTTGTAATGTTCGGGTTTATAACCCACAAACCGTACTCGGCTTTCAGCATCACGAATGGCGGTAACCACTCTGCCCATTTTTGATTTTACGATAAAGTGACATACACAATAAGCTAAAGATAAGGCAATCGCTGTAGCAACAAACAGACCTAATTTAGTACTTGGTGACTGTAACGAAAAGCCAAATATTTCTTTGAAATCAGTTAAACCATTGTTACCACCAAAGCCCATTTCGTTGCGGAAAAAAGCCAGCATTAATGCGTAGGTCATGGCCTGGGTCATAATCGATAAGTACACCCCACTCACTCGAGATCGAAAGGCCAAGCTACCAAAAATAAAGGCCAGTAAGCCTGGGCCTAAAAACACCATACACACCATCCACACGATGCTATCGGAGCCTGCCCAAAACCAAGGTAGTTCTGTTAAGTTTAGGAATACCATAAAGTCTGGTAAATCAGGATTGCCGTAAACACCGCGATCTCCAATCTGGCGCATCAGGTACATGCCCATGGCGTAGCCGCCTAGCGTAAAAAAAGCACCATGCCCTAAGCTTAAAATACCGCAATAGCCCCAAACTAAATCTACCGCTAGGGCAAGTAAGGCATAGCATAAGTATTTACCCAATAAGCTAACGGTATAGTCGCTAACATGAAATGCCGACGACTCGGGGAAAAACAGATTGCCTAAGGTCACCAATAAGGTGGTAATTAATAATATTCCAATGGTCAGGTGCAGTGAGTTTTTACTACGAAAAAGTGACTGCTTTGTGCTTTCTTGTGTGGTTTGTGTGTGCATCAGTCCGTGGACCGCCCTTTTTGTGGAAATAGCCCTTTGGGACGTTTTTGAATAAATAACACCAAGCCAACCAGCACGATGATTTTGGCCAATACTGTACCTGTTACTGGTTCAAGGAATTTATTGGTGAGCCCAAGTGACACGGCTGCAACCAAGGTTCCCCATAAATTACCGACACCGCCAAACACCACGACTAAAAATGAATCAATGATATAGGCTTGACCTAAGTTGGGTCCTACGTTGGTTAATTGACTTAACACCACGCCTGCCACCCCCGCAATGCCAGAGCCAAGGCCAAAAGTAATCGCGTCTACCCAATCACTTTTAATGCTTAACGCCCGCGCCATATCACGGTTTTGGGATACTGCCCGTACATGTAAACCTAAGGAGGTTTTTTTAAGGATCATCAGTAAAGAAATAAACACAAAAATAGAGAATATTATGATGTACAAACGATTGAAGGTAAGAGAAAAGATAGGATTGATTTGCCACGAACCGCTCATCCATTCTGGGCTGATGACTTGGCGGTTTAGGGGCGAGAAAATGGTTCTCACCAACTGTTGTAAAATCAAACTAATGCCAAAGGTAGCGAGTAGCGTTTCTAATGGTCGACCTTTTAAAAAACGAATAACGCCGCGTTCGATGATGACGCCCACACTTCCCGACACAATAAATGCCGCGGGTACGGCAATCAGTAGTGAATATTCAATCATCGAAGGGAAAGCTAATTGAACAACATAAGTGGTGTAAGCGCCCAACATAATCATTTCACCATGGGCCATATTGATCACGCCCATCACCCCAAAAGTAATAGCCAAACCAATCGCGGCTAATAGCAATACCGAACCCAGGCTTAAGCCAAAGAAAACTGTTTCCAGTAGGCTATAGAAGCTGGCTCGACTTTCGATTTCTTCTAGGGTGTTACTTAAGGCGTCTTTGAGAATTTGTTGCTCTGCACTGGGGGCTTTTTCGGGCAGGTTTGCGAACAAACGCACCACCTCGTTTTTGACTGTTGGCTCTAACGAACCACTGAGTTGTTGTAATGCCTCTATCTTTTCGCTGTGGTCACCGGATTTTAGTTGCCGTAAAGACAACGTTGTGGCCATCAGTGCCTGCACATCTTGGTCTTTCTCGGTGCCAATCAGTTCAGTGATGATAACCGATGACTCTTTACCAGGTGAACTGAGCAATTGTTTTACTGCTTGTAAGCGCACGTGTTTGTTTTTGTCAGTTAAGTCTATTTTGGCAATCATGCTGCGCAAGGCACTTCGCAATCTATTGTTAGTTCTGATTTTGGATAGTTTGGATTTTTTTACGTCTGGCAGTGGTTGTCCCGTGAATAAGTCTGTTAATTTATACAGCCTATTCGCTGCGTCTTGAGCACGCACTAGTTGTTTGTTTGCCTTTAAATAATACAGTTCACCGTCAATCATAAATTGTAATACTTGGCGTGTTAGCGGTTGTTTGGTTTGGGATATTTGCTCTATGAGCGTTGCCATATCGCGTAATTTTGTTTTGGGTAGCTGGTTAACCAGAGAGGTCAGTTTTGAATGAGTCTTTTTATGAACCTCTTCGTTAACCTCTGTCTTTATGGCATAGCTTTGCCCAGATATTACTAACAACAATAATAGTAAAGATATTCGGTGCATTGCTTGTTCCTTGCCCTGTAAATTAAAAAAGCCCGGCTTCCCATAAAAAAGCTAGAAGCCGAACCAACAGGGACCGTTTTAATTAAAGTATTATCTGTCGTCCGCACACAAATTAAATTTAGAAGTTTTGGCCAGAGCACTTTGCTGTTGTGACATCAAAGTTTCCGCAGCTAACCGGTGCAGTCCAATCAGAAATGAGGTTTTTAGAACTAGGTAAAAAGTTTGACCAAGCATCACCAATCACAGTGTCTGGGGTTTCCCACACTACTTCGAATTGACCGTTGTCTTGGATTTCACCAATAAGCACTGGCTTCGATAAGTGATGATTAGCATTCATGACGGCAGTTCCACCTGTTAGGTTAGGCACCGCTATACCAATCATAGCTTGCTCTACGGCATCGACTTCAGTTGTACCCGCCTTTTTAACCGCTTTTACCCACATCTCAAAACCGATATAAGTGGCTTCCATGGGATCATTAGTGACCCGTTTGTCATCACCAATATACTTTTTCCATTCGGCAATAAAGGTATCATTTTCTTCGGACTCTACACTTTGAAAGTAGTTCCAGGCAGCTAAATGCCCTACGAGAGGCGCGGTATCAAAACCGGATAACTCTTCTTCACCTACAGAGAAAGCAATAACAGGGATGTCTTCAGCAGATATACCTTGGTTACCTAATTCTTTGTAGAATGGGATGTTTGCATCCCCGTTAACAGTAGACACCACGGCGGTTTTTTTGCCCGCGGAACCAAACGTTTTGATATCAGACACTATGCCTTGCCAATCAGAATGGCCAAAAGGTGTGTAGCTGATCATGATGTCTTCGTCTTTAACACCTTTTGCTTTTAGATAAGCTTCAAGAATTTTGTTGGTGGTACGCGGGTAAACATAGTCTGTTCCAGCGAGTACCCAGCGGGTAGCCCCGATATCATTCATCAAATAGTCAACGGCAGGGATCGCTTGCTGATTAGGCGCTGCGCCAGTATAAAACACGTTTTTAGAGGACTCTTCACCTTCGTATTGTACCGGATAAAACAACAAACCATTAAGCTCCTCAAGCACCGGCAATGCTGACTTACGTGATACAGAAGTCCAGCAACCAAAAATAACGTCGACTTTGTCTTTAGCCAACAACTCACGGGTTTTCTCCGCAAATAGCGGCCAGTTTGATGCAGGATCAACCACTACGGCTTCCAGTTTTTTGCCTAAGATGCCGCCTTTCTTATTTTGTTTTTCAATCATCATTAACACTGTGTCTTTGAGTGTTGTTTCACTGATTGCCATGGTGCCTGACAAAGAGTGAAGTACACCGACTTTAATGGTGTCTTCTTGCGCAATTGCTAATGGCCCCAGAATTATGTTCACCATAATTGTGCTGACCATTGTTATTGTTTTTAATTTCATGTTGGACCCTTGTAAGTGACTCTATACTTTCAGCACATCAGGAATAACGTACTTAGCAAAATAACTTGCTTAATAAAGCCTGCTTATTAAAAATGATAATTTGAGTATTGCTTTTACCTTGTTGAAAAGACATCAGTCAAATTACTTAGTTAATGCTCGTACATGCCTCTTGCGGATGATTATGTAAGGACCTAAACTAATTTACTGATATAAGCTCATTGAAGCTGAGTAATTTTGTTTTCCACAGAAAGGTATTAAGCATATTAAAGCCAAGCCCCAGCATCAAAGCATCCCAGTAAAGCAGTTGGCGCCATTCACCAGGCGCACTTACATCAAACTAGTAGCAAACGAAATGATGGAAGATTTTGCGTTACGTTACACCTCAAAACGGGCCCGTAAATGGTCATACTCGCGCATTGCTATTACGGCATTAGGCATAATATCCTTCATGGTGCTTGAGGCGATAGGCGGCGCTATTACCTTAAATTACGGGTTTATCAATGCAGCGTGGGCCATAGTGGCTTTAGTTGTAGTCATATTTATAAGTGGCTTGCCAATTAGTTATTACGCAGCTAGGTATGGTGTTGACGCGGACTTGCTTAGCAGAGGTGCTGGTTTTGGCTATATGGGCTCTACTATTACCTCACTTATCTATGCGTCGTTTACCTTTATTTTCTTCGCATTAGAAGCCGCCATAATGGCTATGGCGTTGCTTTTATGGCTAGATATTCCGTTGTCGGTAGGATATGCCATCAGCGCTTTGATGGTTATTCCACTGGTATCCCATGGAATTACAAACATTAGCCGTTTTCAGGTTTGGTCTCAGCCTATTTGGCTAGTGTTGCAACTGTTACCTTTGTTGTATGTATTTAACCACCCAGCCAGCAATGTGAGTGAATGGATCAATTTTACCGGCGATGCGGGGGAAAGTGGCGCCAGTTTTAATATTCTATTATTCGGTGGTGCGTCAGCCGTGTTACTTGCGTTGGTCGCGCAGATAGGTGAGCAGGTTGATTTTTTGCGTTTTTTGCCAGCCACTTCAGACGGAAAAAAGCCTTTAAAATGGTGGTTGGCGATAATTTTAGCTGGCCCTGGGTGGGTCATCGTTGGTGCGGCAAAACTATTTTTAGGGTCATATTTAGCTTACTTTATTTTACAACAAGGCATTGACCGTTCAATAGCAAGTGATCCTGCGCATATGTATCAAATAGCCTTTAAATACATTTTTAACGATCACTCTTCTAGTGTTGCCATCGCCGCTATATTCGTTATTTTATCACAATTAAAAATTAACGTGGCGAATGCATATGCAGGTTCGTTAGCATGGTCTAACTTTTTTAGTCGCCTTACCCATAATCATCCAGGCCGAGTGGTGTGGATGGTATTTAACATTCTTATTGCTTTACTATTAATGGAACTCGGTGTGTATCAAACCATCGAGAGCATGCTGCAAGTATATTCGGTGTTGGTACTGGCGTGGCTAAGTTCGGTGGTAGCGGACCTCATCATTAATAAACCACTAGGCATTAGCCCGCGCCATATCGAATTTAGGCGCTCTAAGCTTTACGACATTAATCCTGTTGGAACCTTTTCTATGATTATCGCGTCGGTCGCTGGTTTTGTTGCTCATTCAGGATTAATGGGGGAGTTGGCTCAAGCTCTGGGTTCATATATTGCGTTTCTAATTCCTTTTATTACAGTGCCAGCCATAGGTATTATTACCAAGGGTAAATACTATTTGGTAAAAGACATCCATCCTGAGCAAACTCAAAATATCGGACAGACGTGTTGTATTTGTGAAAACCAGTTTGATGAACAAGATATGGCATATTGTCCTGCGTATCAACAAACTATATGCTCTTTATGTTGTTCACTTGACGTTTGGTGCGGCGATAAATGTAGAGACGAGGCTACATTTTTAGCTCAAGTCCGTGCGGTCTTTATGCGCTTTTTCAGCGAAAAAATTACTAATGTTCTTTCTACCTCAATTGCGCAATGGGCTCTATTAACCACTATACTCAGCAGTGTTATTGCTCTTATATTATTTTTGATTTATAAACAAATGCCCGCTACAAATGAACTGCAAAACGCTATTTTTTTATCGATGTTAATGAAAACCTTTTTTTTCATATTGATCATTGTTGGTGTTGTTAGCTGGTTGTTTACGCTTGCTAGAACTAGTAACCGCGAGGCACTTAAAGAGCTTCGAGGACAAACTGCAGCGCTGGCTGACGAAGTCAGTGCTCATGAAAAAACCAGTATGGCTTACCAACTCGCTATTAAATCATCAGAATCAGCTAACCAAGCTAAAAGTCGCTACTTAGCTGGCTTAAGTCATGAGTTACGGACCCCGCTTAATATTTTGTTGGGATACGCACAGCTGTTGTCAAAAGACGCCAGCTTAAGTCAAGAAACTCGCCTTTCAATTAATACAATGAAACGTAACGGTGAACACTTAGCCGACCTCATCGAAGGCGTATTAGAAGTATCAAAAATTGAAGCGGGCCGTTTGTATGTTCATCGAGATGAAGTGCAGTTACGGCCATTTCTTGAACAGTTAGTGAACATGTTTCGCTTACAAGCGGTATCGAAAGGTTTGGATTTTACATATCACTTTCCTGTTTATCTTCCCGATTATGTCACGGTCGACAAACAGCGTTTACGCCAAATTTTGATTAACTTAATTTCCAATGCCATTAAGTTTACTCAACAAGGTTCTGTTTTTTTTAGTCTTAGGTACCGCAACGAAGTCGCGCATTTTTCAATTAAAGACACCGGCGAGGGTATTTTTAATAAGGATCAAGAGGTGATCTTTAAACCTTTTGAGCGAGTGCTGAAAAGTCAAAATAAAACTGCTGGTACCGGCTTGGGCTTAACCATCTCGCGCGCACTTGCTGAGTTAATGGGCGGTGATATCAGCGTTAAAAGTGAAATTGGTAAAGGCAGTATCTTCAATTTGAGTCTTTTACTTCCTAAAATTGAACATATTCAAAATGAAGGCATTGCACAAAGCAGTATTAAAGGATACGAAGGCCCCGCTAAACGCATATTAGTAGTGGATGATGAACAAGCTCAACGGGATCTCATACGCGACATTATGTACCCTGTCGGATTTATTGTTGAATTGGCTGAATCTGCGTTTAGCGCTATGTCGGCGTTAAACCATAAGCACATAGATTTAATCTTGCTTGATCTAAAAATGCCTAATGTAAATGGTTGGCAAGCCGCTAAAAAAATCAGAGAAGCCGGTTTTAATCAGCCTATTGTTATTGTATCAGCTAACGTAAGAGACCTAGAAGTATCCAACACGGCCATTGGCCATCATAACGATTACTTAGTAAAACCTTTTATGGTGAATGCCCTGTTGGAAAAGGTTGGACATTGGTTAAGTTTAACGTGGGTGCAGGAAATAAATGAACCGGCGGCAATAGAAACCGCCACTCTTTTACCCGCAAAAATGATAACGGGTAAAAACCAATATAATGCCTTGAAAGTGTTAGCAGAAATTGGCTATTTGTCAGGTTTTACCAGTAAGCTTAATAAAATCAACGAGGAATATACGTTTCCAAAAGGCGCTCATCAATCCTTGCGTGATTTTGCGCAGCAGTGCCAATTCCAAAAAATCATACAAACGCTTGATGATCTAACTGAGGCTACCAAAGGGAAACCCGAGTAGACGTTCAAATACCCAAAATGAACCTAGCACACCCACAACACATAAAATGCTGGTGCGTAAATAATAATCAAGGTGTTTGTTTTTGAGTGTTGATAAGGCCCTTGATAGCGCATAAAGGGCCGCAATAAACAACACTTGCCCTATCTCAACGCCTACGTTGAAAAACAGTAGTGCTAAGCCTATTTCATTTTCAGGAACGCCTAGCTCCGATAATGCACTGGCAAAGCCTAAACCGTGGATTAAGCCAAATAAAAGTACAATACCTGCCGAGGCTGTTAATGCCTTTGATGGCAAGCCTAAGCGTATCAACTTCATTCGCGCTAGCCCTTCGCGTGCCATTAGAATAATCGAAAACGCGATAAGTATTTCTATCGGCGCAATAGCAATTTTTATCACTTCGTAATAAGCCAATACTAAAGTGAGTGAATGCCCCAGTGTAAACGTGGAAATGAGTGTGAGTAAACGATAACTACTTGCCAGTAGACACAAACATAATACGAAAGCTAGGTGATCCCACCCGAACCAAATATGCAACATGCCTTGCCACAAATAGCGCTTTACGGTTTCGCTTTTACTGAGCGTTAATTCAGTGGTATGGCTAAGGGGTATAACTGTGGCATCGAAGTTACGCTTAAGTGCTAAAGTGGTGGTTTGGCTGTCTATATTCAACAGCACCTTGGCGCCATCAAGAAACCAAGGGGTGACTATGGCCGCGTCTTGGTTAAAAGGTTGAGTACACAGAAAGTCGTATCTTAGCTGGGTTTTATCAGCAAATGCTTGGCGATTAAACTCCTGTAAAGTGCACGATTCAGGTAAAGTAATATCGGTGTTGCTGAGGATTGCTGTTGGCAATTGGGCGTTTAATACATACCTGCCTGTTTCTTCGCCAGGGGTAACTCTAAAATCACCTGAGACAAACACATCGGCACTTGCCGGTAAGGCCATGAATAGTGTTAACCCAACCGCAGCGAAAATTACTTTGAGCACATATGTAATACGCTTACTTAACATGACGGATAATCTGATATTTGTCGTCAAACTGTCCAATGAAGGTATCGACCGAAGTTTCTATCGCATCTACGCTGTAATCGTTTTGCACTTGCATTTTGGCTTGTTCAAAGGTGAGTGGTGAGGCTGAATGAGTACTAATAACCTTAACAAAATGCCAACCGAGCATAGATTGCTGTGGTCCAAACCAAGTATTGAAAGGTTCCGCTTGCAAACGCTCTAAAAACGGTTTACCAAACATGCCTCTGATCATACTAATGCCATAGTCAGGTAAAACCCGTCCGCGCCAAAATTCATCACCTTCAACCTGTTCATTGTTAGCTAACTGCGAAAGCACACTTTTGTTTGGGGCTTGTTTGAAAAATACATGTTGAAAACTAATGGTAGGCTCTATGACGTAACGTTGAATATTCTGCAAGTAATACTGGACAAGTTTTTCTTCTGTTGGCTCTGTAAATACACTCGTTATTTGGTAGCGCATTTCTCCTACTAAGGTGCCACGAATTTCCGGGTTACCTAAATGAATGCCTGCTTCCAATGCTTCTCTATACAGTATTTCCTCTTGAATATAATCATTCTCTATCTTCGCAATGTCAGCGCGTGTAGCTTGTCTGCCTGTTAGTAGCTCAAATTGTTCGGTAAATAGCTGCCTGTTATTGTCATTCAATTCCACCGGATTATTACCGCTTTGATCAAGGTAAGCATAAAGAGAAAACACCAAGGCTCCGAAAACAACAAACAAAAATAAAGGGTCTTGAAACAGCTTTTTTATCATAAAATTCTCAATTTTAATTATCTTAATACTAAGGGAATTAGCCACTATTGCGGCTTATTCCCTCTTTGACATTTACTTTTTTGTGCAGGTTATTGCTTTGGTCTGGCGTAATCAAAACCAACAACTTCACGTAAATTTTGGTCTCGGCTCTTTCCACCCACACCGTGTTGCATATGTTCAGTGGTAAGTTCCGACCAATAATCCCCATTGGTGATACCAGGAATAAATGCGGGACCTATTACATCCACATCAAACGAAATAAAAAGTTTTTTACCGCCTTCATATGCTTCTTTTACGGCAGTTTTATCATTTCTTTCCAGCCCTTTTTTCTATTTCAACCATGGTGTTCATATCAACACCAGCGGCACCGTATTCGTTACGCATGGCTTGTGGACCAAAACGCTGACTGCGGTAATAAGAGCCTATATCGAGTGGTGCACCCACTATGGCAACATCAACATTTCCAGCAATTAAGTCGTCTGGATAAATGGCAACATGTGCATCGGCAAAAGTGCGAATACCCGCACGATCTGATTGCACAAAGCGACTCAGGTGGATAGGTCCCGGTTCACGTTTTGGATTTAAGCTTTGTGGTAGTTTTACTTTCCACGTATTGTATAGTTTCGATTCTGTATGAAGTGGGATCGAAGTCATGTCGGTATCGGAGTTAAATTTGCTGGCTTGGTCGACTGCAATCATGCCATCAAGGTATTCTTTGATTTCTTGTGCACTTTTACCTTCTGTTGCTTTGTAAAAGCCCTCCATGCTGCCTAATAAAACGGTGGGTAAGGGGGCTTTTAGAATTTCTATTTTGTCGGCTGGAATGTTTTTCACTTTTGCCTCAAATGAGGCTGGCATGTTTAATTCGGTTTTGTCTTCTGCAAATGAACGCACACTCGAAATTAGACAGCAAACCATAAATAACGACAAGGCCGACTTGTTACACACCGGCATTATTGTGTCCTTTAAAATCAGTATATACACGAAATAAAAAAGCGGGCTGCCCCGCCATCACAAATAAAAGGGAAGGATCTATAGTTCAAAATTATATTTTAACTTCAAGCCAACTGTTCTTGGCGTATTGACATAATGTCCATAGCCCCTTGTTAAATCAATGCGATTTTGATTGATCTCTTTGCCTAAGCCGATTTGACTCAAGTCACCTCTAACCGACGTAAAGGTGTATTTATTAAACAAGTTATTCACATAAAAAGTGACCGACCAAGTTTCATCCGATAACTTAGCGGTAATATTACTAAGCGCATAGCCTGGTAACACTTCTCCGTCATCTTTCAGCCCTACTTTTGAATAAACGTCACTTTGACCGGTTAAGCCATAGGATAGGTCAAGCATCTTACCCATAAGTTCACCTGTATAGACAATACCCAATGAGAACGAGCTTTCTGGAGAGCCGGGCAAACGGTCACCGTTAGCACCGTCATACCAGTATTGTATATCTTCATCAAACACACCGAATAAATATGGGGCGTCCGCCTTAAGTTCAGCTTTAGCGTAAGAATAAGTTGCGTAGGCTGAAATATCGTCAAAGACCGCTCTTGAAGATAACTCAAACCCTTTAGAGTTTGCACCTTCCGCATTCGCCGTGAAACCTACCGACCCATTGACGGTTGCACCACTTACTTGGGCGTCATCCCAGTCAACGTTAAACAGAGCAGCGTTCAGATAAAACTTATTGTTAAACCAAGAGGTCTTTAAGCCTAATTCGTAGTTGGTTGTGGTATCAGGTAAATAGAGTTGCTCGTTAGGTAATGCACAAATAATTTGCGTTTCAATTTCGTCAATATTTGAAGGACAGGCTGCTACGTCGTTTGCGCCCCCTATGCGAAACCCTTCACTGACTGTAACGTAAGCTAAAATATCATCGTTAATTTTGTAGCTGGTGTTTATTTTGAGTAAGTCACCATCGTTTGAGTTCTCAACGGTGTCAAAATCAAACTCAAGCGAGTCAGGTTCTCTGTCACCAAATACTGTATAGTACAGGGGTAAATCAACCGCCGAAGAGGCGGAAACTTCGTACCAATATTTTCTTGCGCCAAGGGTAATATCCCAGTCATCGGTTACTTGATAACTTAATTCACCAAATATCGCTTTTTCGGTAAGCTCGTCCTCACTGCGAGAGAAGTATTCAATTGAGTCAGGACGTAAGCTACCTGATGCATTTAATACATCAATCGCGAACTCATCAAAGCCTGGCGTAAATTCTTTACTATAACTTTCACCCTCTGCCTTATTATAATAACCGCCTATAATCCAGCTAAAGGCGCTCTCAGAAGTTGAGACTAAACGTATTTCTTGAGTAAATGTGTCGTCAGATGACGTGTCATCAGTGTAAGCAGAAAATGCTGGAAATTCTTCGTATCCATAACCGAGACGGATCAGTAGATCGGTTTGATCGCGAGCACCATTTCTCTCAGTTGAGGTAATACCGGTTGCGGAAACCAATTCGGCAAAGCCTAAATCGACGCTCATTTCTAAGCTTAGTAGGTCATTAGTGCGCTCAAAAGGTTCTAAATAACGATACGCAGATTCGTATTTATCTACTTCACCGAACAATTTACTTTCCGCTGAAAGTGAATTGTACTGAGTGATTGAACGACCTTCTAATTCCATATTCTGATAAAAGTAAGATAAAGTACTATCAAACCAATCGGAAGGCTGCCAGCGTAATGCAATTCTTCCAGTAAGTGTTTTTTCACCGTTTGCGTCAGCCACTGAACGTAAGTTCGCAGCGACTGCTTCAGGGTCGTCCCAATCAGGATCGGGTAACGATACTCCCGCTTCGTTCACAATGTAGTTGTAGTCAATAAAACCAGGATCATTTAAATAGTTTAATGACATACGCACACCTAGCTCTTCGCTAATAAGTGGCATATTAAACACAAAGCCAGTTTCGCCAGCTAAGTTGTCGCTTTCAGCGGTTTGTGAAATATCCCCGAAAATAGAACCCGATGTCATATCTAGTTCAACCGGATTTGGAATATATCGAAGTGCGCCGCCTAATGTACCCGCACCGTATAGGGTGCCCTGAGGGCCAATGAGAACTTCAACACGCTGCATGTCAATTAATCGCATGTTGACGAACAAAGGAATTTCGCCAACGTAGGTAGCTACGGTTCCGCCGTTTGAGCCAGGACCTGATGAGTTGGTATTTAAGCCCCTAACGATAATGGGTGCGTCGTATCGACCACCTTGGTCGGTAATGGTTAAGCCTGGTACCCATTTTGCAATATCTTCTAGCTCACTTATGTCTTGCTGTTCAAGCAAATCGGGTGAAAGTGCAGAAATATTAATGGGTACATCTTGCACCGTACCGGAACGCCGTGTAGCGGTAACTTGAATCCTTTCTACTGAGGTAGTTGTGGCATTTAGAGCTATTTGCTGTGCAGATACATTCTGACTGGTCAACATTCCACTTACAGGTAAAAGAGCAATACTAATTGCCATGGCGAGTTTGCTGGGTTTATTTTGCCCTTTAATGTTCATATGTGAGTCTCTTAATATAATGTTCAATTGTTTAACGGCAGTACAGAAAAATACCGGTAAAAGTTAAAAATGACTTGAATGCTTACTTCAGCGTTTCACTAACTGCTGTGTCATTATGTTGTTAATGGAATAACTTGAGAACTCGCGTATTTCCCTCAGCGGCTGCGTCATTTAACTAGGAACTGTACAAAAACTTTACATTTAGGCTTCTGAACTTTGTATTCATTGCAATTAGGAAGGCGGTATTTAGTGGGGCGTAGGCGTGTTTTGGCCTTTTTTTTACAAAAATGTGGCCTCTATTTTTGATGTATAAGGCTGGAAATTTTTCCATCTTCCCACCGATTTTTGATTGATCGGCTCCCTTACTTGCATTTTGCTCGCAGTCGACACCGGTGAAGTATTCTTTTCAATATACAAACACGAAGGCTCCCATGGTAAATCACAAAATTCCAGTAATTGACGTATGTATAGTTCAGGGTTTGCTACTAATTTTTCGTAATGGACAATATGTGTAAATTGCGTATCTTGGGCGCGCCAAGCGCTAATCCAAGTTTCAAACTGTTGATAAAACCACGCGCAGTCTTCTAAACTTTGGGTGTAGTGATAATGTGGATTATTGATAGAGAAGAGTTGTTTAAAATTTCCTACACAAGTATCAAGTGGATTTCTTATTAGGCATATAATGCGGGCCTTAGGAAAAGCCTTGCGAATAAAAGGCAGATAAAAGAAGTTAAATGGCAGTTTGTCGACAAATTTACCCTGGTTTTTACCAATATGCGCTGTTTGAGTTAAATATGCTTGGGCTAAAGCTGAAAAATCAATATCGCTCCGTGCGCTAAAAACCTTGGCGTCAAGCACCGATTGACTTACTGATTGGCTTGCGTGTTTCATCAACAAATTAAAGTCTTCTAACTCGCCCCCCGAAGTTACTTGGCTATGACTTGATAATATTCGTTCTACTAATGTGGTACCTGTACGCGGCATTCCCACAACAAAGATAGGCCGTTCACTATCACTGCCCTCATTTGAACTCGGTTGGTGCGCAACATCTGTTAACGTAGCGTGAAGCCCTTCAAATAACTGAATATCAGCCGAGCGTTGATACGGTGAATGCGCTATTTTTTGCTGTTTTGCTTGCAACAAGGTGGCATAGACTAAAGCGTATTCTTTTTGTTTTTCGTACTCTTTAGCAAGTGCATGACTTAAATGCATTGTTTGTTCTATGCTAAGATTATTGGGTGTTAATAACCCCTGCAAAGTCACAATATGATCTTGTGAAGCTGATCCTTGGGTTAAATCAGCCAATGCAAAATGCGCTTGATGGTAACCAGGTTGCAATAGTATCGCTTTGTTAAGGGCTGTTTGGGCTTGCTTATGTTGTCCACAAAATTTGGCTGATACCGCGTAATTGTAAAGCGTTTCGGGTGCTGATTTTTGAGCTATTGCACGTTCAAAGCAATCCAAAGCCTGACTGTGCAAACCCACTACACTTAGAGTAACGCCCAACGTATTGAGCTGCGAGAACGACGTGACCTGAATAATATCAATAGTATTAACAATCGCGATCACCGCATCTGATATACCTTGTAATGAGTAAACCTTTGCCAACTCCACTCGATACCGTGTGTAATCGTTAATTTTGATTGCGTGTTTGAATAACTCAGTGGCTTTTGAGTATTGATGGACTTGTACGTTAATTAGTGCCAGCAAAAAATATGATTCATCTTCGTTAGGATATTGCGAAACAACGCTAACGCTTAGTGTATGTGCGGTTTTTATATCGCCTTGTTTGAACGCAGTAAAGGCTTGTTTTTGTTTGCTTTGTATAATTCGTTTATTAAATAATATCATTAAACATAGATCTTAAAGCTGCGCCAAAGTACGGATAGCGATCCCGGCAGCGGTGGTTCTATTTTCAACCCCTAATTTGGCAAAAACTTGTTCCAAATGTTTATTTACTGTTCGCGATCCAATGCTTAATATCATAGCAATTTCTTTATTCGTTTTACCGTTAGACAACCAGAAAAGTACTTCCGACTCGCGACTGGTAATACCGAGTTTTGATTTAAGTACCTCTTCGCCAGTCAATGTCTCGGCATAGAGACCAATCCGAAAGATACAGTCTCCAGAAGCTTGACTCGACACTAAGGCTAATTCACACGAACCACCTTCGTAGTTTAAATTAAAAGTAGAGCCTCCTTTTACTGGTCCACATATTATGTCTGCAATAAACGGCAGTAAGTGCTCGCTTAACCAGTCGTCGGCATGGGGGATGTTAGATAAAAAATCGTGAGTTTGTGGTGTGGCCCACTTCAATTGACCTGTTTTACTCACTGAAAACAAGGTTTGGCCAATGCTATCTAATGCTCTTTGTGCGCTAGAGGTAATCTCTGCATTGTTGATGTGAGTTATAATACGTGCAATCAACTCCTCAGAATTAAAGGGTTTGGTGATGTAATCAACGCCTCCTGCGTTTAAGCCTTTTAAAACCTTATCTGATTCTTTCAGACCAGTCATAAAGATCACAGGGATATGGCTCAATAACCGGTTCTGCTTTAATCGAATACACGTTTCAAAGCCGTCCATTTTTGGCATAACTGCATCAAGCAAAATAATATCAGGCTTTATTTGCTCAGCAATAGTTATGGCTTGGCTCCCTTCGAGTGCTACCAAAGTGCTAATGCCTTCTTTTTCTAAAATATCATTTATCAAACTCAGTGAGTCTGGTGAATCATCTACTACAAGAACCGTATACATAATTTATCAACACTGTTTAAATCTATAATTGTTTGGGGGATTTAATGAGCGTCCAATAAATTTCGCACCATAAGTGAAAAATAGTTTGCATCATCTAGAGAATAAAACCCGGAAAATTGCTTTTGTATGTCTGTGTTAAATGCAAGTTTTATTCCCTAAATGCATAATATTTTTGTGATCTGCTATTTATTTATTCACTATATTTTCGCGATGATTATTTACGGAGTAAACGCCAATGGATCTATGTGATCACTTCCTGTGATTCCTTGTTTTCGCATTGCAATACCGGTTAAACAAGCATGCATAATGTAGTTCGCATTTAGTGCGGTTTTGTATGATGTGTCCAAATACGGTGCAACATCTAGCATTTCAAAGCCTATTATCTTGGTTTCTGCACACAAACGGCGCACAAGGGAACGGGCTTGAAGAATAGAAATACCCCCAGGAACAGGTCTGCCTGCTCCTGGGGCATATGCGGGGTCTAACACACTCATGTCAAACGATATAAAAGTGGAATCAGCTCTTTTTGCTTCTGCAATAGTATTATTTTGTACTGCATCCCAGCCTTTTTCTCCCACTTCAACCATGGTGTGATATTTCACGCCGGTTTTGCGCAACCACTCAAGTGCTTCCTTGTCTTGAGAAGGACCTCTTAAGCCGACTTGGATTATATTTGTAGGTTCTATTAATTGGTCTTCGATTAAACGCGATACACTTTGTGCATCTGAGTAGTAATGATCTAAACCACGTGCACCATTATAATGTGCATCAAGTTGCACCACACTAAATTTGGTTTTTCCATAGTTATCAGACATAGATGCTACTGTGGGATACATGATGGAATGATCACCGCCAACAATAAACGGAATAGTCCCAGCCTCCACCATTGCTGATATCTGCTCACGAATATGATCAATACTTAGCTCAATACTCAAATATGAGGTAGCGATATTGCCAAAATCAGCAATGCTAAGAATTAATGTCGGGTCAACCCCGCCTGCTATGTCATAACCACTAAGGCCGTACATGCCTCTGAGCACTGTTGGTGCATGTTGTGAATCACGCCACCCAGAACCAAGCGCCAATGGCACACCTACAAATGCAACTTCTACCTTTCCAGCAACAAGATCTTCTATACGTATAGCGACAGGTGCGCCAGCAAAAGTTGGAATGCCATCTTGCTCGTGAACATATCGTTGCAAATTGATAGGACCAGGCGTCCGCTTGTATTTGTCGAACATGGCTGGCTGAATCACTCTGCTTTTGTTGTAACCTGCGGCATCTGTATTCAATGGAATAACGGTGGAGTCGGCTGTGGTTGATAAAGGCTCGAGGATCCCGTTTTTAATGTTGCTGGTGCTATCTTGGCCATCTTGAAAACTGGCTGCATTCATCGTTGCCATCATATCGGTCACATATTGCTTCACCCCTTCCTCATCTCGCTGAGCTAATTGATCGAGCACTTTTTCTTCAGTTAGGTTAAACCAGCGCAAGCGAACAGGATCTCGTAGGAACGCTATTTCATCTTTATTCAGAAGTTGTAGCTTTATATTATCTTCAGGAGGTAATTTGACGTTGGTGGCAATACTATCATTCAAATTATTGGCACATGCGGACAAAAAAATCACTGTTAATGAAGCAATTATAACGCTTGTGGGATTGCTGGGTGCAGATGTTTTATCGCTCATTTCTTATCTCCATAATAGTCATCTTGACCATGGTCTGATGAAAGCTCACTAATAAAGCCTTTTTCGGCCATACCTTTTTTGTGCATGGCAATGCCGGTCATGCAGGCAAACATCAGGCTGTTTGCGTTCAGCGCACTTACATAAGTTGAGTCCAAAGCTGGAGCAAGTTCAACGATATCAAAGCCGACTAATTTTGTTTCAGCACAAAGTCTACGCACAATGGGAATAGCCTCGCGCATTGTTAGTCCTCCAGAAACTGGCGTACCTGTGCCTGGTTGGAATGCGGGATCAAGCACATCCACATCAAAAGATACGTAGAGGTAATCAGTATTCTCAGTTGCTTCTTTAATCACTCTTTCCATCACTGCATCCCAACCACGACGCTCAACTTCAGCCATAGTGTGGTACTTCATACCGATTTCTTTTTCCCACTCATAATAACTTTTACTGTAGTGGGCTCTTAAACCGACCTGAATAAAGTCTTCAGGTCGCACATGTGCTTCTTTCATTAACCGATAGATGGGCTGTCCGTGACTGAGTAAATGAACACGGCCTCTTCCTGTGTCTAAATGTGCGTCAAAATGTACAACTGCTACCTTACCTTTGCCATAGACGTCTGCCATAGCTGCAATATTTGGATATTCTAAAGAATGATCACCACCAATAATAATCGGAATAGCACCAGTTTCAGCAATTTCGCGCACCATTTTGCGCACTTCCTGAACACTACGTTCAGTGCTTAATTGGTCAATCGCGACATTGCCATAATCTACGATGTTTAGTACCGAACTAGGTTCGATAAGAGTAGATACATCGGTACCCCCTGTACCCCTGCGTAGCATTCGCATAGCTCTTGGACCATGAATAGCGTCCCGCCATCCCGAACCCATATCCAAAGGCGCCCCTAAAATTGCTACGTCAACCTTCCCGGCTATTAAATCTTCAGGAGTAAAGGCAACTGGCGCATTTGCAAAAGTCGGTATGCCCGAACTACTGCTGCCTAAGTAGCGACCTAAAGAAATTGGGCCCGGCTCTCTATCGGGATTCATAGACTGTGGACGCTTTAACCGCCAGCTATTGAAATCGGGCGAAGCTTTATTGAGTTCAATCGACTCAATATCACGGTCTTTTTTAAATTCAATTTGATCGTGAATAGATATAATGGTATTTACGTACTCTTCCGCCTCTGCGGAAGATGCAGAACTGAGTAAGTCAAAAAGTATTTCTTTTTTTAACACACCGCGACTTTTACCACTTTTTATAAAATTACTCTTCACTTCAGGTAAAGAGTCAAGAATAGCAATCACATTATCAGGAATTTCTTCCAGCGGTTTAGTCGGCATTAAACCGGGTGTCGCAGAATCAATATTTTCTGGCACGACACCGGCTTTACTCGGTGTAGCAGGCCCCTTTATTTCAGTATCATCTTGGGTTTTTGCTAATAGTTGTGATGCGCTAACTAGCAAGCCAATAGTCAACACGACTGAAGCTCTTTTGACTAGATTCATAGGATTTTCTTATGCATTTTTTAGTTGCTCTATTATTAACTTTGTAAAAGGTTCCTCAATTAGTCATATGACGCAGATCTAAAGTTTATGATTAAAATGACTTTTAAAGTTATGGCTAAACCCCAACAAGACGATAAACATCTCAAATGAATTAACAAAATATTAGGCGTAGATAAGCGAACCTTTCCGCTGCCATCTCGATACGAATATTAGAGTCGTAGATAATGCTCTAGCTTAGACAGGTTGGACTTGTGGTGAGTCAGTTTCTCTATACTGCGCGTCAACAATGTGAGGCTCATGAGCGACATTACACAACTTCTTGGAATGTAAGAAGAATAAAACGTATACCTGATCTATTCAAGAGGGTCTGATTTTGTTGGGTTCAGGGTCATTGTACTGACTGCTGGAACAGGTCCATGGAAGAGAAAGTTAGGATTTGATAGCGTTAGGTTTGGGTTTTATCCAGTAAATCGACAAACAAGCGTTGCGCAGGTGTGTTGGCTTCCACCCTTTCTGTAAGAATGCAGGATAACCCAAAAAATTAGATGGTGCTAAGCCCCCCCAGTCGAAACCTTGTTGTGGGAGCGCTCGCAAAGGCGGCAGTAAAATCTTTGTCTGCGCCGATGAAGGGTACTTTTTATAAAGGTGAGCCAGTATTTTATTGATGGCAAAAACGTCAGTGACGGAGGCGATTATGTTCACATTATGCCTTTGGCATTTATACCGAATAGAAAACTATGCCGAACGGGACATCCTGAGCCCCATAGTACAAAGATGTTTGCATGTTATTGCTTCGGCATAGTTTGATCTGACTCCCAATAAATAATATACGGAGAAGGATTATGAGTATTTCGGCATTTTTTAAATCTAAAAAAACAGTAACTCGAATGTGTCAGGGTCCTCTGGGCCTTTATATGGAGGCCTATGCCAATCTATTAGTTTCTGAAGGGCACTGTTGCCAAAGCGGGGCTCGAAACATCAGAGTTGCGGCAGATTATAGTTTATGGCTAGCGAACAATCAGCAACGAGCGACTGATGTTAATGAAGACTCAATTATTGAATATGAGACGTTTAGACAAAAACATCGTCATCCGTTCTTGACTGATCACGCTGCGCTTAATCGCCTACTCAATTTGCTCAGATCACTTAATGTGATTAAAGCCGCTACACCCATTGTGCTGGATACTATTTCGCAAATTGTTTACAACTTCGAAGAATACTTGCTTCAAGACCATGGTCTTTGTAATACCTCAGTCATCAGGCTTCGCAGGTCATTGAGGAAGTTTCTTCATCAATGTTGCCCGCTTGGTATTTCAAGCTTTTCAAGCCTGCGAGGAAATGACGTAAGGCAATTCATAGTGGAACACGCGCATGAGCAGAGCACGAGCTCAGCAAAAAACATGTGTTGGATGCTTCGAGCATTTTGTCGATATCTTCTACATCAGGGGTACACAACTTATAACTTGGCTAATGCTGTGCCAAATATAAGGACATGGAGTTTAACAGCTCTCCCTGAATATTTGACGCTTAATCAAATTACACAAGTGCTAAATAGTTGCGACAAGAAGAGTGCTCTTGGTTTGAGAGATTATGCCATTATCATGCTACTGAGCCGATTGGGGCTAAGAGCAAATGAAATAGCTTTGTTAGTGTTAGAAGACATAAATTGGCATGCGGGTAGCCTTAACATTCATGGAAAAGGCCGTACGCTTGTTACGCTGCCATTGTTGCCTGACGTCGGCAAAGCATTATCAAGTTATTTGCAAAATGCTCGCCCTATAACTGATAGTCGCTCAGTCTTCGTTCGAATGTTGGCACCACACTCAGGGTTTGCAAGCTCTTCTGGTATCTCGCAAATTGCTAAAGCCGCGCTAGAGCGAGCAGGAATAACATTGAAGCATAAAGGAGCACATATTTTTCGCCACAGCCTTGCTACCAATCTACTTAAAGCCGGTGCCTCATTATCTGAAATTGGTCAAGTATTGCGCCATAGGAGTCACGACACAACACGTATTTATGCCAAAGTGGATATTGATGGACTGAGAGCATTAGCCATGCCTTGGCCGGGAGTGAGCTAATGAATACTTTACGTCAAACTTTACATGAATATGTGACACTTAGGCGAGGACTTGGGCACAAGTTCACTCAACCTGCTCGAGGTTTAGGAAGCTTTGTAACCTTTATGGAGCAGCAAGATAGCCCTTTCATCACCACTAAGTTGGCACTTGAATGGGCAACTCGATCTCCAGGTAAGCATGCTAGTTGGGCGATTAACCTAGCTTACGTCCGCGGGTTTTCTCGTCACTTACAAGCTATGGATTTACTCACAGAGGTGCCGCCAGTTGGGCTTTTACCATATAGCGGCTCTGCAAAACCGTACATCTATTCCGATACTGAAGTACAAGCCTTGATAACAGCAGCGTTAACGCTGGAGCCAGCCGATAAGTTAAGGCGATGGACTTACCACTGTCTCTTTGGTCTTTTATCAGTAACTGGGTTGCGGATCAGCGAAGCATTGACAATGAAGTGCCAAGATGTGGATCTCGAAAATAGTATACTGACGATACGCGATACCAAGTTTGGGAAATCACGCTATATACCAATACATGGAAGTACTCGGCAGATCCTAAGCGAATATGCGCGGCGTAGAGATGAAATGATTAATCCCTCTTGCAGCGAGTACTTTCTAGTAGCAGAGCGTGGAGGTCGACTGTTTCCAACGTATGTCTACCCCGTGTTTTTGCGTTTATCGCGACAAATTGGATTACGAGGGTCAAACGATAGCAAAGGGCCTCGACTTCATGATTTTAGGCATAGCTTTGCTGTGAATACGCTATTGCGATGGTATAAAACAGGTGAAAAAGTAGAGACCTTGCTTCCTAAATTATCGACTTACCTAGGACATAGTTGTGTTCGGGATACATATTGGTATTTATCCGCCTGCCCAGAGTTAATGGATTTAGCTGCACAACGTTTAGAAACACGTTGGGAAGGGTTGCTATGAAGAATATTACATTGTCTTGCTTGCTCGAAAAGTGGTTTACGCAACGTTTAATCAGTCAAAAACGCGTCAGTCATAACACTATCTGTTCATATAGAGATACATTCCGCATGTTGTTGGTTTTTACAAAAAAACACATAGGAAAAGCGCCATCTGCGCTATTGTTAGCCGATATAAACGCTGAATTAGTGAGCGCATTCTTAAATGCTCTTGAAGAGCAGCGAGTTATCAGTGTTCGCACAAGGAATTTACGACTGACCGCTATCCATTCATTCTTCCACTTTTTAGAATACGAAGAGCCAAGCCATAGTGCGCAAATCCAGCGTGTACTCGCTATTCCCAGTAAACGGCACGAGCAAAGGTTGATCCACTTCTTAGACCGACAAGAAATAGAAGCATTACTAACAAGTCCTGATACGACGGTCTGGATAGGGCATCGTGATTACGTTTTACTTTTTTTAGCGTTACAAACAGGTCTACGTCTTTCTGAACTTATCAGTCTTAACCGTGCATCTGTGTCGCTTGATAAACCGGCGCACGTTCGATGTGTCGGTAAAGGCCGTAAAGAGCGAACAACACCGTTAACCAAACCCGCTGTCAGAATTTTAAAAACTTGGTTGTCGGCTCTTCCTCATAACCAAGAGAGTATACTGTTTCCCACTATACACGGTAATCGCCTTAGCGCTGATAGTGTCCAATATTTAGTTAAGAAACATACTGCGAATGCTTGCACTCAATGCCCGTCGTTAAAAGAAAAGCATGTGACACCGCATGTGCTTCGACATACTGCAGCGATGGAACTGCTTAGCGCCGGGGTCGATACTACTGTGATAGCTATGTGGCTTGGGCATGAGTCTACACAAACAACTGAAGTATATATGCATGCTCATATGGCATTGAAAGAAGCCGCACTAGCGAAAGTCGAGCCATTGAATAGGCGAAATATACTTCACTATCAACCAGGCGACAAATTACTGAACTTCCTCACCAGCCTTTAGAAGTGGGGTAGACTATGCCGAATCAATAAGATGTAAATGTCTTTGTAATATAGGGCTCAGGATGTCCCGTTCGGCATAGTTTTTTATTCGGTATAAATGTCATTATGCCGCATGCGGCATAATGGCATTTCTCACATTCGGTAATTTCTATTTTGAAGACACATTTCAGTCTTTGTGCAGTCCCTGCTAGCCAACTCATGCCCCTAGCGTGATAAAGTTAATCAGATTGATTGTTTTCTACAATAACTAACCCGAATCCTGCTTAAGAAATTGAACTAAATGCTGGTTCCAAGATCTGATCTTTCGACCAAGATTGAACAAATCTAAAAGGGAACCAGCATGAATAAATTAGTCGAGTTGTACTGCGATGTCGATGATTTTTGCAAAATATTTATCCCTCAGTGGCAACAGCAGTTACTGGAGGACGGTACTCAGAAACGTCAACGAAATGGGCACATGACAACCAGCGAACTGATGACCATTGTCGTTGCTTTCCATATGTCGCATTACCGCGATTTCAAAAATTATTACCGGGGATATGTCTCTGTCATGTATAAAAAATAATTCCCCAACTAACTCAGTTACACCCGCTACCTTGCTGTCATGTCTAGGGCGATCGTGCCTATGTGTGCCTACTTCACCTCACTCAAGGGTAAGCCTACAGGCATCGAATTCATTGATTCCACGTGCATAAAAGTGTGCCACAACATTCGTATCCCGAGACATAAAACGGTCAGCGGTATTACTCAACGTGGTAAAGGCACGATGGGGTGGTTGTATGGTTTTAAGCTCCACTTGATCGTCAATTATCAAGGTGAGATTGTGGCTGCAAAAGTGACAACAGGAAATGTCCATGACACTCAGCCAGTTGAAGAA
>Ga0307930_1000177_pt1 | contig 48824 bp, 53 predicted proteins | sample OrgLakmetageno46_FD_203161 | JGI IMG/M metagenome (GOLD analysis project Ga0307930, IMG submission 203161) | Saline water microbial communities from Organic Lake, Antarctica - #46 | ecosystem: Environmental > Aquatic > Non-marine Saline and Alkaline > Saline | place: Antarctica: Organic Lake...
CTTTTTGATATATTGAGTGTGATATTCTGCCGACATGCCAAAGTTGGCAAAATATCTTTCCACCTTTTTCATGAACTGCATCTGTAATTTTTTTCCAACCATTGATTTGATCTTTTGTATAAATACCTGGAGTATTTGGATAACCTTGTGCGGCTTTATTGATAATTGTCGCTTCGCTAATTATCAGTCCAGCATCAGCTCTACGATAGTAATAATCTTTCATAAGACTTGTTGGTATTAGATTATTATCCGCAAAGCAGCGTGTGAGTGGAGCCATTACAATTTTGTTGTTTAAAGTTAATCCATTATTCAAAATAAAATGCTCAAGTATGTTCAAGTTTTACCTCATGTAAATTTGTTACAAAGTGGTACAAGTATTTTCTTTACCAGATACACCAGTATAGCTTAATCTAATATTTTGTTAAGAATGAAATGATTTATTATCAACTAATTGGAGAATACATTCATGAAAAAAATGTTAATAGTTTCGCTAAACTTTATTATTTTAGCGTGCGCGCATCAATCTATTTCTAAAAAAGATATCACTAAGATATCTGAGTCCTCACATCGCTCTGAAAAAAACAGACTCAGAAACGAATTTAGACATCCAGCTGAGACTCTTGCATTTTTTGATGTTCGTCCTGAGCATACTGTCGTTGAAATTGGTCCTGGTGGGGGATGGTATACTGAGATACTTGGACCTTATCTTAAGGATAGTGGAAAGCTATATCTTGCGATTTTCTCTGAGAACTCTAAAAGATCTTACGCACCAAAACTAAATGCTAAAATTAAAGAGATGGTAAGTAACAAAGACCTCTACGGAGAAGTCGAGTTTACAGTTATGGAGGCACCAAGTAACATCGGACCGATTGCTCCTGCTGGATCAGTCGACAGAGTACTAACATTTAGGAACGTACACAACTGGATGAAAGATAAAAAAGCAGTAGAGGTGTTCAAGAGTTTTTATAGAGCCCTCAAGCCTGGTGGTATATTAGGTGTTGTTGAACACAGAGCATCTAACGATAAAGGTCAAGACCCTAGAGCTATCAGTGGATATGTGAGAGAGGATTATGTCGTTATGTTGGCCATTGAAGCTGGCTTTAAGTATGTCGGTAAAAGTGATATTAATGCCAATCCAAAAGATACGTCTCTCCACCCTGAAGGTGTGTGGACTCTACCTCCTTCACTTAGACTTGGTGATAAAGATAAAGAGAAATACTCAAAAATAGGTGAAAGCGATAGAATGACGCTTAAATTTGTAAAGTAGCCATTCATGGCACCGGCTTTGCTTCTTAATACACTATAAATTAGTTAGTTTTAGTAATTATAGTCATTTGTGACTCTAGAAACTGTCTAACTTTTTTATAGTGTCAATTAAACAAAGGAAGCATATGAAAAGTCATTTATCTCTAGTCTTAATGATCCTAGTTTTAAGCTCATCTAGTGCTTACTCTCAAAAGAAATTTAATCTTGAAAATGTTAAAGCATCAGTTGAAACTTTTATCCACGATATATTTGATAAAGATAAAAGAGCCCAGAGAAAAGAGATAAGGATTAATAAACGTTCTGAAAGAAGACAAAAGAGAATTGAAAGGCAAGAAAGTCGAACAAGACTTCAACAAATTCCAACTGCTTCTTCTCCAACCGAAGAAGTTATCAATGTCATTCCACCAGTTCCAGTCAAAGAATCTTGTTCTTTGGCCGATAGTATTATGCCAAAGTGTTATCATAAGCGTGATAAAAGTGAGCTAAAAGTTGCGTTGATTTATTATGGCGATCACATGAAAATGTCTGATCTTGAAAGAATTGAACCTATTTTAGTTGATAGATTTGCAAAAGCAACAGGCGGCTTAGTAACAGTGAAAATAGTTGAAAAAAAGATTTTAGCTTTCAAACATGAGCTACCAGAAGATTATACATTTAATAAAATTACAGATAAGAAAAGACTTCAAAGAATCTGGTATAGTGAAAATGTTGGAACACAAATTATGAATGAAGTTTATGAGCAGTATAAGAAATTTGAATCTAAGGAAACATTGGACGAGTTAGATGCTTTGCTGGCAATTACGGGCGCTCAATTTGAAGGTTTAGGATTTGCAAGTGGTAGAGTCTCAGTAACTGAATATCCAAGAGAAATTGCATGGAACTCTGATGACGGCGGAAGAGTAGAATTCATGTCAGATTATGAAATTATTGATGAACTCATTCATGAGCTTGGACACAACCTTTATCTCGGTCATACTAGTACTCAATGTCAAAAACGAGGAATGAGTTATGAAGAAAAACTAGCTTGTTGCAAGCTATCAGATAATAAAGACGATGTACTTTCATATTGTAGACAACGTCCCGATGTAAATGAGAGCTTTATGCATGGGTTTGAAAGTTGTAATAGAGAGATTATTGAGTCTCAAGTAGTCCCAGCTCTTTTGAGTGGTGGTAAGTGGCAGCTTGAGGAAATGTCAGTCTGTAAATAATAGCTAAAGCTTTTTAGTCAACTATCCGACAAGACTATAGGAGAGTTATTATGACTAAAGCATTAATATTATTAGTATTGTTTACTGTTGTAGGTTGTCTACCTCAACCTACTCAAGACTATAGTGGACAATCAAATATAGTTAATTCAGATGAGGAAGTGGTTCAGATTTATGTTGATGAACCAGATCCTACAGATACCAATTTACCTACTTCTACATCTCTCCCTGTTGATATCATCGTTTCACAATCAAGTGTTAAGATGGAATTGGCTTCAATTAAGCTAATACCTGTAAAAATTAAAGCTCGAAATAATTTTCAAAATAGTAGTGTGGAAGTTTACGTGGATTACGGAGACCTTCTAGGTTTCACAATAAATGCAGGTGACTATATTTCTACAACATTAAATACAGAAAGAATTTTCTTATCCGCCGGACAAGAGATCGATCTTATGCTTACGATTGACGTTCAATCTATGGCACCTTCATTTAAGTCTTCACTTCAAGGAGGAGACGGTAAAATAATAATAAGGGCCGTTGCTCAACAAGGAGCATCTGAATTACAAGCTGAAAAAGTAGTTGCTCTAGAGGTGGAACCCAAGCTCACAGTTGGTATTTTAACTAGTAGTGTTCCTCATACGTATGACCAAGCAAATCAAATTTATACAAGACCTCATACAGAGGGAATCCAAATAGTATTCGTCAATAAGGTTCAAGGCTTTGGTGATGATGGACAAGGACCTTGTATTCATACCAGTTCGCCCCTTAGGCATTGTAATGTTAATAATGGTCGAATGAAACCAGGAGATACTTATCTTCCTCCTAAGGTTATGCCATCGACTACTAAACAAAAAGCAGTATTTTATAATCACTTTATTGGTGGAGATAGTATAGGTCGATACATTCACTTCAATATCGCACCAGGAACTGAAGCACAATGAAAACAACTCTTCTTCTTTTAATCTTTAGCTTCGCAAGCTTTGGAGCAGTTACTAAAACCTATTCAATTCCAGATATGGTTTGTGGCCACTGTGAAAAAGCTATAACAAAAGAGCTCTTGAAAATAAGAGGTTTAAATAAGCAAAAGTTTAAATTTGATATATCTAAAAAAGAAGTCGTTATCACTTTTGACGATAACAAGCTTCTCACCACCCAGGAGCTTGCAACGATCCAATATGAAGCGGGCTATGGGCTAGTTCAAAAATAATTCCATCTAACTAACAGAAATTATTCAAGAATTTAAATTGTTCTCAATTACAATGAACTATTTGGACTCCTATTACGTCTAATAGTTATAGCTTGTTCATGACAAGTTCAAACTAAACTTAAGAGGAGCTTATATGAAGCAATTATTTTTACCAGTTATTCTACTAATGATAGTCAGCTCATTCGCTAGTGCTGAATCTAGAAAAAGAGGAAAACATCTCGCACAAAAACTCGATCTTTCTTCTGAGCAAATGGAAAAAATTCAAGCCCATAGAAAAGAGAATAAAACAAAAGGCAAAGATATTCGTAGTCAAATGAAAAAAACGAAAGATGAAATCGACAAAGCTTTTGTAAATGGAGACTCGACAGCCAGTCTAAATGCTCTTCACTCAAAGATAAAAAGTTTAAAAACAAGTCAGATGGATATTCAATTCAATAAGCTTGTTTTTATGAAGTCAGTCTTGAATTCAGAGCAAAGACAAAAGTTTATTGAAATGAAAAAAGGTAGAAAAAAGAAAAAGGGTAGAAAATAAATGTTTAAAAGAGTACTGGATATTCTAACTCCTTCAAAGAGTATTTCTTTGGGGGAGTTTGAGCAGCTATACCTTGAATATAGAGATTTTGTAAGAAACTCAATCTACTGGATGGTAGGTCATGAAATTGCAAATGAATTAACACAAGATACATTTGTTAAAGCGTGGAATAACTATTCTCGCTTTAAAAGAAACTCAAGTTTTAAAACATGGATCTATGCAATCGCAATGAATACAACAAAAGATTATTTAAGAAAGAATTCCAATCTTTCATTTCAAAGTGTTAATTACTTAGATGTTGAATACTTAAAAGAAGAGCAACAAGATTTAATAAATAAAGCAGTAGGTCAGTTGACCCTTAAGCAGCGAGAAGTATTTATGTTATTTTATAAATTTGAATATACTTATAGTGAAATATCAAAACTGACAGGAATAAAAGAAGGTACAGTTAAATCAAGGATTCAAACATCCAAAGAAGTTTTTACAACCTTTTTAAATGAAGTCGGGGAGTAAAATGAAAGATAACGAAATTAAAAGAATACTACACAGTAAAAACTTGAAAGAACCTGATTACGAATGGACTCGAATTAGTGGAAGAATCCAATCTGAACACAGGGCCTTGAAGCTTTCTCTTTATGGAGTCGTTGCGACTTTACTTATTATTGTAACAATCAATGTGTTCAATCAATCAGATGATAGCAATTTAGAAGTTATCAATTACATGTTTGAAGATAGTTATCTCTCTGGTGATACTTTTTATGACTATGTTGACCTCTAAATGTTGTCTGGCAAAATATTTGGTGACTAGGGAGGTTAGTGGGGAGAAAATTCTCAATTGATAAAAAGCGAAACGCTCAGACATTTAAGTTCTTGATAGTAGGCAAGCTTTTAGAATTTATCGGTTAAAGATATTATATAGTGCCATTGTGACTTCGGTTAAACCTTAATTAATATTTAACACTTTCATAAAAACCGATTTCATGCCATAATAGTAGTGGATGAATAGCAAATCTATAATTTCCCACTTTTTAATACTTTCAACTTTTGTAGTTTCAAATTCAGCATTTAGCGAAACATTTGAACAGTGGAAAAAAGATTATGCTCATCGCGCTTCCCAAAGAGGCATATCAAAATCATTTGTACTAAAAATTCTTAAAGATGTGCAAAGAGATCAAAAAGTTGTTGAGAGAGACAGTAACCAAGTAACTCTTGATAAGGACAGAAGCTATCACCAGTTCATGAGAAAATGGCAGCGTGAAGATAACGAGCGAGCTGTTCAAGGCTTAAAACTACTCAAAGAACACGCTACACTTTTACAAAAAATTGAAGACGAATACCAAGTTGAAAAAGAAATCATTGTCTCCTTATGGGGTGTAGAAACCTTTTATGGAACGATTACTGGAGATTACAATGTTGTAAGATCCCTTGCAACACTATCTCATGATGGCAGAAGAAGAAAGTTTTATGAAACTCAATTGAATGCCACTTTAAGATTAATAAAAAACAAGCACACGACGGCAAAAGATTTTGTCGGAAGTTGGGCCGGAGCAACAGGACAGTGCCAATTTATGCCATCGAATATACCAGCTTACGGGCAGGATTATAACAAAGATGGAAAAATCGATATTTGGTCTACTAAAGCTGATGTCTTCGCTTCAATTGCGAATTTTCTTCGACAAGTTGGTTGGAGAAAAGGCGAAAAAATTGGAAGCTTTATTTCAAAGTCTTCAAGAATTAAACACAAGAATATTGCGTCGATTCCTTTAAAGGATAGTCCAATGATTCTTAAGGGACCAAATTACAGGGCCATTCAAAGATGGAACAACTCCAGCCTTTTTGTAGCTTTTAATATGGTTCTGATGAATTCATTTCAAAAGGAGTTAAAATGAAATTCGAAGTTGGTGATAACATCTCAGGTCAAAGCATTACGACCGGAAAGTACCTAGGTCTTGAAGTTATGTATGGTAAAGATTTTCATAGAATCTATGATAATACTAAGAAGATGACTGTCTTCGTTCCAATCGGAGAAGAAGGAAAGTTGAGAAAACTACCTACTAAAGACACCGTTATTTCTTCATTGAAGTCATTCACAAAAGACGTGTTGATTGAGTCAGATCAAATTGATGGAAGTCGATACAAGTTCTTTAAAGATAAATTACAACTTGTTAACTTTAAGAAAAGCATAGAAGTACTCCACGACCTTACACTCTTAAAGAAAAATAAAGAAATAACTGTTAGTGAAAGAAAACTTTTAACTTCACTAAAAGATAAACTACTTATAGAAATTTCTTTTATCATGGGAATTGATATGGCCATGGCCGAAGAGAAAGTAACTATTAATTAAGATTGAGAAATGAAAAGATTAAAAGATATCAACTGGAATCATCTTTATGCCTTTCATGAAGTTGCAAAAGTCCAGTCGTTAAAGAAAGGTGCCAAAGGAATTGGTTTGGCATCTTCCACTTTAAGCGAACAACTCAAAAAATTCGAAGAAAACCTAGAAGTTAAACTCTTTATTAGAAGTTCTAAAGGTCTATCCTTAACTCAAGAAGGGGCAAAGCTTTTCGAGCGTTCAAAAATAATTTTTGAAGAGGGGAACAGACTCTTAGAGCAGTTTTCAGATGAAATAGTTGGAGGATACCCTGTAACTATCGGAATCGAAGAAACAGTCACAAGTGACCTCTCAACCGAATTCTCTTCTCAGTACTGGGACCTTTATACAAAGTACGGAACTGTTAATACTGTTAGACAAGTAGGCCACGAAGCACTCGTGGACAGTCTGGTAAGAGGGAATATTGACTGGGGAATAAGCACGAGGGCACCAAAAAGAAAGTCAATCGAACACGCTGAAATTGGCTCGTTTGATATCGTATTCTGTTGCTCCAATGAGTTATATGACAAGTTTAAAGATAAAAAAGATATCCTGATCAATATCCCTTTCTCTGAAAGCAGCTGGGATAAAAGTTTAAATAAATCTATTTACAAACATCTTAGAAAATTTGGAATTGTTCCTAAGGAAAAAATCTCAAGTGATCATAGAGGTTTTGTTGAAAAGCTTTGTGCTAGAGGGCGCTGTGTGATGTTTATGCCTTACAATCCACTAGCAGATTATGATGGATTCAAAACGTTTGTATTAGATGAACCTATCAGAATTTCACTTTATGCAATTTGGAAAAAAGGAGATGAGTCTATGATCTCTATTTCAACATTAAAGAAGTTGATTGAATCAAAAATCACAAATCTTCCTGTTCGGTATGAAGATGTTGACTATCAAATTGAGGTATCGGATGTGTCGAAAGATAAACTCAATTAATTCAGTTGCTTACAAATAGAATGATGTTGTTCGGGTTCGGTATTAACGAATTTGATATATTATAAATATCATTGATAAACCTACTCATGTAAACTCATATAGACATAAAGTTAACAACTAACAGGAGAATATGTTGAAAAAAACTCATAAAGACGAAACAACTGAATCAAAAACAAAGCTTAAATACAAGAAAGCTAAAAAAGAAATCAAAAGCCTTTTAGACTTCAATAAGGCAAAAGTAGAGCCATTAAATTTTACAAGAAAAAACCTTCTGGAAGATGAAGACTGTCTTTCTTATTTATAATTAAAATTATTATTTCATAAAAAAAAGTCTCAATGAATATTGAGACTTTTTTTTGCTTAAAGTTAGATATAAATTATTCCATTTTCTTTTTATTACTAGAAAACACTTCTTTCAGAGACTCACCAGCTTCTAAAGTTCTTATTGGGAAAGGTATGTTAAATCCTTTGTCGACTAGAGCTTTTTTGACAAGGTTAATTGCATCGTGGCGAATTTGGAAATAGCTACCTCCTGGATATTTATACCAGACGTGGCCAAATAGATTAACGCAACTGTCTCCCAAACTTTCTATATATGCTTCCGGTACAGGATCCTTGAGAATGCCTGGAACTGATTTCAAAGCTTCGAGAATTACCTCCGTCGCTTCAGCTTGGTTGTCTTCGTATCCCACTCCAACTTCAATCTTTATTTTTCTTTTTCCAAAACTTGAATAGTTCGTTAATTCATTAGATGTAAAATCTTTATTTGGAATGAAGATATCTTGTCCGTCAAAATTTCTCAAATGTGTGTCTCTAAGTCTGATATCAATAACAGTGCCCATAGTGTCTTTTATCATAACAACGTCACCAATTTTAATAGGTGCTCGAAGTGCAAGCATAATCCCTGATATAAAGTTGGATGCAAGATCCTGAAAGGCAAATCCTAATGCAAGACCAATAACACCAACTCCTGCAAGAAGAGAGAATACTGTTTTTTGTAAATCTAAAATACCAAGTGCGAAAACAATTCCAAGACAAATTACGATTACTCTAACTATTGTAGCAAGTAAGCTTTCTATATTCTCATTGAGATGAGTCTTTTTAAACATTTTAACTGTCCAGTTATAGACAATCTTACTGAGTATCCAGAAGAATATAATGATTAGTAGAGCTATCAATAAATTCGGAAGCATTTTTATTCCAGACTCGACCCATACTTCAAGTTTATCGTAAAGCTTGCCAACACCAGCTGTAATAGCATCTAAGTTCATTTATTCTCCTAATTTATATTTACTTAAGGCTACCAACAAGCTTGTGAGAAGATCAACATGTAAATGTGTAATATTCTACACAACCTTTCATTACAGGTAGGGGACTTTTTCCTAATTCTATAGAATTATAATTAGATAAATAAACTCATGATATAATTATTAAAAAGAGGTCTACTCATGTCCTTTTAAATCAACTGACTCAGGAGATTAATGCTAAGTTCTATATTTCTATTTCTCATCGGCGTTATAGCCAGTTCGTGTGCTTCTTTTAAGTCAGACAAAACGTTTAAAATAATAGAAAACCTACCTTACACAGAAAGTGAATTAGAAGAACGTCTTCAAGGTGATCTGTATTTGAGTTCAACTAAAAAGTCGCCAATTGTATTCGTTGTGCATGGCGGAGGATGGAGTTCTCGGACAAAATCTGACATGAAAACGCTGAGTGAGTCTTTAGCTAGTCATGGGTTTAATGTTTTTAATATTAATTATAGATTAAGCCCCGAGCACAAACATCCTGCTGCAATTTTAGATTTACAAACGGCTGTTAATTTTATTAAAAATAATTACCCCGATATTGATAGTACAAGAATTGGTCTTTGGGGATACTCTTCAGGCGCTCACACTTCTTTGATGTATGGAATGAAATACAATAGAGATGTCAAAGCGATTGTTAGTGGAGGAGCTCCTTATGACCTGACGTGGTATAAGTTTTCCCCTTATATTAAGGATTACATGGGGGAGCATAGAAAAGGTTTCATTAAAGAGTATAATGAAGCATCACCTGTCCAATACATCTCAAAGGGTGGACCGTCTTTTTTTCTTTATCACGGCAAATCTGATACTCTTTTAGAGCACTCACAAATGACCAACTTTGAAGCAAGGCTTCTGACAGCAGGTGCTGATGTAGAGTCTTTGACTGTACCTTGGTGGGGACATGCAACACTTTTGATTTTTTCAAAAGAGCCCATTGTTAAGGGAATTAAATTTTTAAAAAGAAAACTAAAATAGGAGATATAGATGTTTAACAAAATCTACAAAGCACTTGGGGTAAAGGGAATTTCTATCGTTATAGGAGCATTCTTACTGATTGTTTTTTGTGTGCAAAATAATGGGCCAGTAGAAATTGATCTCTTTTTTTGGACTCTGACAGAGTTCCCAAAGCTTTACCTTTTATTAAGTTTACTAATAATAGGTTTCATCGTGGGCTACGTTATTGGAAAGTTTGGCTTTAGTAAAAAAGAGTCTATAAAATCAAATTCAACAGGACCAAATATTATTTAATCTTTTTTATGAAAATAAAAGATATATCATCGTCTTTTTTCCAAGTTGTGGGATCTTGCTCAGTACAGATCTCACAAAGTTTTTCAAAGCCTTCTTCGAAACTTGTCTTCTCAATAATTTCTTTCAGTTGATCATGTGAGAAGTTATCAAACAAACCATCACTTCCAAGAAGAATGAGATGACCATTTTTTAATTCAATCTTTGATGTCGTCTCCATTCGGATATTCTTATCACCAAGTAAATTTAGTACATAATGTCTCATAGGATCATCAAGAGATTCTTCTTGATCAATCGTTCCACTTTCGATCATGTAGCCAACTTCAGACTGAGGAATGTTTCTATACATCTCGTTGAGCTTAGAGTTCCAGTAGATGACCTCAGAGTCTCCAACACTTACCGACTGGAGCATGTTTTCTTCTATCTTTACACATATTAGAGTTGTTCTTGCCCCAACTTTTAGTGCTTTTACATTTTCGTTCGCTTCAATACTTGTATCAATTAGGCCCATTTGATTATCAAAGAAATTAGTATAGGTCTCTACGGCCACCTTTGAAGCTTCTGCTCCTTTGGGATGGCCACCAGCTCCATCGGCAACTGCAAAAAGTATAGAGTCACCTTTCTCACTAATAATCAGAGAGTCTTCGTTTTGAGATCTTAATTTGTTTTTTAATCTGAAATATCCAAACTTGTAGTTTTCGTTTTCAATAAGTTTATATTGGTCTTCTGAGTCACCAGTTAGAATTATATTCTTAGACAGCATCTGACCAATCCATTTGTTCGAGGTGAAAGCGAAGGTGAGAGACTGTTTTAAACCTATCTAGGATTAATCCTCTCTTGAGTCCGCAAATAATATATTTGATAGAAGGAGGAAGACTCTTGTAGTGTTTTGACCCTCCTAAAATATCGTAAAAGATTCTAATCGTTTTAATTATATCTTCATCTCTATTATCTTTTTTAGAGTCACCCCAGTGGTGAAAGTCGATTATTTTTATTTCAAACTCAAGTCCAAACTTTTTGATGATGATATTATCTACGTGAAGATCACCGTGATACTCACCGTTTAAATGTATAAACTCGAGTCCACAGACTAGGGAATAGAGAAGGTGTATTCCAGCAAAAATACTCATCTTCTTTTGTCTTTGTTTTTCTATTAGTTGTCCAAGAATCTCGCCCTCAATAAGTTCGCACACTATACAAGCAATCTTTTGTCCACGAATCTTAAACTTCTCATGAGAATGGAAATTAACAATCAAAGGACTCTCTGCGAGCTTGTGAAGTTTCTTTGAGTTACGAAGACTAACTTGAAACTTTTTGTTTTTTTGTGGAAAGAATAACTTTAGAGCTCTTGGGATTTTAGAGTCTATTTCTAAAACTTTGAAAACCTCTCCCTCTGTTCCGGCCCCTATATTATCAGTGACAATATACTTATTGCCAATAGTATCACCAGGTTCAAAGTTAAAGCTTTCAATTATTTTTTCCATAAAGGTATAATCAGATGTTTTCGTCTGTTTCGCAAGATTATCTTGCCACTATTTTAATTCTTAGATACGTTTTAGGTGTATTTAATGCATAAGGATTTTTATGAACTTTGATAACTGGACTGAGAAGTTTTTTAATGGTGCAGGAGTCACTGCAGGCAAGCTCAAAAAAGCCTATCAAACTCTTACTCGTGATAATTCAGCTCTCTATGCAATTAGTGCAGATCCTCCAACATGGGGCCATGCAGACATAATGATGCGTGCGTCAAAAAAGTTTTCTCGAGTTATTTGGGCAATTGCTCAAAATCCAGATAAAAGCTATCTTTTCTCAATCGAAGAAAAAAAACAAATGATGCAGATCTATATCGATCACTACAAACTAGATAATGTCGAAATCATGATTGTTACTGGTAGTACTGCAAGGTTTGCAAAAGATGAAAATATTAGCTTCTTGATAAGAGGTCTACGCAGTAGTTCTGACTATCAAATGGAGTTTGAGCTATCAGTCGGGAATAGAGGTATAGCTAAGAAGATAGAGACTATATGTATGTTCTCTAAGCCTCACTATGCAACTATATCTTCTTCTATTGTTAGACAAATTGCTCTCTTAGATGAAGAAATCTCTCAGTATGTTCACTCCGAAGTAGCAAAAATTATAAAAGAAAAAGTAAGCTCTCTTAAATAATTAATATACTCAACTAATCATAGAGTGCTATTATATCCAATTAAATGGAGAACTATATGAAGCAAGAAATATTTGATTTTGATATTGAAAACTATGAGGTTGGTGTACAGCATCAAGAGTTTATTACCTTTCCAACTTTTTTTGGAGTTAGTAGACAAGAAGTTCCTTTTTATATCCATAGAGCAACTGAAGAAATATCACCCTGCGTTGTCGTTACAGCATGTATTCACGGTGATGAGATCAATGCATTAAGAGTTGCCCAAAAACTAATGCAAGATAAGCTAAAGATTACTAAAGGTACTCTTATCATATTTCCACTTATAAATATCTATGGCTTCTATAATAAATCAAGATACCTTCCTGATAGAAAAGATCTAAACCGCTTTTTCCCAGGAAATCAAAATGGAAGCTTTGGTTCAAAGTTTGCTGATTTTTGCTTTAAATTTATCTCCAGATATGGCGACATATACCTAGACCTTCACTCAGGTGGAAAGGGACGTTTTAATATTCCTCAGATTAGAATTGATATGAAGGATAATCAACTTAAAAAAATTCTTCCTAATTTAAGTATTCCTGTAGCTGTTAACAGTAGGCCAGGTTCTGGTTCACTGCGTGGAGCTCTTAAGGCCATTGATAAACCTTGTATTGTTTACGAGGGAGGAGAAGGCTTAAGACTAAATACTTCAATCACAAATTATGGAGTAAATTTTGTAAAAAGTGTTCTCGTTGAATATAAAATGTTAAAACCAAAGAAGCTGCTACAACGCGAAACTTTAAGACTTATGAAAACGAGTTGGATGAGAACTGAACGTGGGGGACTTATGATAAATAAAGTTAAACCAGGTAAAGTTATTCAAAAAGGCGAAGTTTTAGGTGAAGTTAGAAAAGTGACAGGAGCTCTTCTTCATAAAATAATTGCACCTCAAAATGCTGTTATAATAGGTATTTCTGAATCCGCCTTATTGATGACAGGGGACCCTCTTTATCATCTTGGTTACTTTAAAGAATCTGATTGTGATGAAGAGGACAATTACCTCGACTATTACGATATTGATATTGCTGAGGAGTAAAAAATGACTGTTGATTCTTGGATCTCTCAAGGGAATAATTTACGACAAGTAATCCTAACAATTGCTTTGATCTCGACCGTAACAAGCTTAAAGTTTATATATAATTTTAGGATTAGAAAGAGTAGGAAATTCTCTTCTATAGAAAAAATCAGAAAAATTAAGACAACTTCAAACTACTTAACTTTTATTTCTATATTTCTGCTTTTTATTCTGTGGTTTTCTCACCTTCAAACAGTAATGATCTCTTTCGTCGCAGTTGTTGCAGCAATTGTCGTTGCCACTAAAGAAGTCATTATGACTTTCATGGGGGGAGTGCTTATCAAAATGAATAATCACTATGAAGTTGGTGATAGAATAGAAGTTGATGGCATTCGAGGTTTTGTTGTCGAAAGAAACCTTACAACAACGAAAGTGCTTGAAATTGGACCTGAGAAACATTCTCAACAAACAACTGGTGATATAATCACTATACCAAACTCATTAGTGCTAACTAAAGCTGTAGTTAACGAGTCTTACTTTAAGAACTATTCTATAAAGTCGTTTGCGTTTTCATTGCCGCCAGGAGTAACGTTCGATGAATTTGAAGTTGAACTTCTAAGCTGGTCCAATGAGATTTGTAAAGATTATCTAAAGGAAGCAAAGAAAATTATTGAAAAATTTTGTCATAAAGAAGGGCTTCTCATCCCAAATGTAGAGCCAAGAGTAAGACTTGTAATGACTGAGAAAAAAGAACTTGAAGTGCTTCTGAAGCTTCCAGCAAAGAATGAGTATGTTGGAGATGTTGAACAAAATCTTTTTAGAAAATATGCTCTCTATCTAACCACATTAGAGAAAGCTAAAAGTTAATTTCCTTTTGTAACATTACGTTTTTAGATTTTTCTTCATCGTTTGGATTGTAACTTGTTTCTATCGCCCAAGTCTCTGATAATTGTTTTCTCAATGTGAGGTTACTAACCGACTCCCAATCAGTACCTATTTTGAAAGATGTGTTTCCTGGAAGTGCAATACTTGCTGAATATGACTTCGTATTAGGATCATATGCAACATACTCTATTGGAGTTGATGCAAAAGCCCAAATACTAAAAAGACCTAGTGCTTTGTCTGCTATTGCCGCTTCTGTACCACCAACACTTTGTCTCTGAGAACCTGAAATTGCATTCGATTTCCTTTTGAAGATCAGGAGAGATAGAATATCTTCTCTTGGGAGAGTTGGATAACTTGATAGTATCAGCTTAGGTTTATCTAAAGTCCCAATGATTTTCAGGTTAATCCTATAACCTGAAGTGAAGTAGCTAGAATTTAAATTAATTTCTGTTTTCTCATCTTGCTTACTAGATACTGTGAATGAATTAAGATGAAGATTTCTTTTTAAATAGCTAATAGTAACTTTTTTTGAGCCTTTAATTAGATATTTAGTGGCTTTATTAGAAATATTTGCTTTAAGTCCAAATGCTAAATATGGTTTGAGTAAGTAGTAATAAAGCTTTATCGACTCATTTGTTTTAGTTGTTACCTTTATATTGTAATTAAGTGGAACATCTTTTTTCTTAACTTTCTTTGAATCAATTTTAATCTTTACTCTTGAGCTACCAGATATATTTGGAATGCCACCAATCGGATCAATTGCAGGTATATTTAAGCGGACTTCTTCAACGATCAAGGCTCCTGTGAGTTTTGGTTTTTTGTCAGACATAGTTCTTAACTCACCTTCGAAGTTTAATACTATGGCATTTTTCTCTTTATCCTTTAAGTCTATTAGAGCTTTAAGTGGTATTGTGTACCCGTTATTGTTAACACCTATTACTTTTTCTGATTCAAGTTGTACCTTTCCATCCATCGTATTAAATGGAGCAAAGATTGCGAATGAGGATTTTTCTAGCTTTTTTACAAGTTTTTGAAAATTATCAAATATAAGTTTCCATTTAAACTCTTCTAGAGAAGGTACAAATTCACTTTTTTCAATATCTATTTTAGCCGAGGCATTAAGATCTAATTTAAATAAATTACTTTGGCTCTCTTTTGTTGTTATGTTGGCTTGAAGCACCTCTTTAGTGTTCTCAAAATCTATTATATTCTTTAAATATGCTTCGAGATTCATCTCTAAAATGGGCTCTTTATTGACTAATAAATTAATTTGAGGGCAATTGATTAAGTGACTTTGACTCTTTGTAATAGAAAAACTGCACTTTTTTATTTTTATTTTAGCATCGGGAAGTTGAAATGTTGTATTCTCTAATTTGAGATCGAGATCTTCTCCCAAATTTAGTTTTACAAATGTAGTAATATTATTCGTATCGATTTTGAGTTTTGTATCGAGGTTTAAGGAAATTGTTTTTCCTACTGACAGTAAAACTGTGTTTAATATCTTCATTTCTTGGTTTGTTATTGTTAGTTCACCTTCAAAAGGTGCTAACCCTGTTTTTGTAAGGCCCAATTGGATATTATTTGAGCTCGATGATAGATTTAGATTAATATTATCTTTGTTTATTAAGAACCTTAGACTCGTGTCGGAGTTTAATAAAATATCGCTACCTTCGATGTGAAATACGAAAGGAGTCATCTTCCTATTTTCTCTATATAGAGAATAGACCTTGGTGTACATCTCATAAATATTAAGAGGTGTAGATTCGGAGTTTTTACTTTCACCTTCTATAAAACGGGCTTTGTTTATTCTTAAATCTAGTTTTTCAATAATGAAGTTTTGTGGAGATAATAAATCAAATTTTACGACGACGAGTAATTTTTCCAAACATACTAATGCTGGATTATATTTTATACATTGAGCTTCTGAGGACAATTGCATCTTTCTTTTTGTAATCGAGTCACTTTCAATCTCGATATTAATCTTATCAAAGTCAATTGAGAGCTCTTTTATATATTTTGATGTGACATACTTACCAATCTTATGAACAACTTCTCCATTAGTTGTTAGATAAAATCCTAGAGATAGAATTAGAATAAGTGGAAGTAGTATTAGAGAGAGTATAATTTTTTTCAAAACTCCCTCCCATAGCTCAAATAGAAAACGTATTGTTCTTCTTCTTGCTCTATACCATCTTGAATCAAACCTTTTGCTATCGTTGTTCTGAAGCTACCGAATGGGCTTTGCCAACGCATTCCAATTCCTGGAGCGTAGTAAAGTGTTTTAGACAGGGAAGATGTATCAAAGCCAACCTTAGCAAGATCTATGAAAAAGAGTGGCTGTAGATTGAGGGGAAGAACATTAGTAAATCTAGACTCAAATGCTAGGTGAGCAGTTGTTGAGTAACCTTGCTCATCATTGTTAATCGACTTTCTTGAAAAACCGCGAATGTTATTTTCTCCACCTAAATATAATCTATATCTTTGAGGGACTTGAGAAGTGTTATCAGTAATGATTGTTCTATAGTGATATCTTATGCCCAATATGACGTCTGGTGGGCTAAAATTACCTGCGTTCATTAGTGATGTTCCACTTAATTCTAGAAGATTTCCCTTCGCATTGTCATTTCCTAAAGCTGTGTCGCCTTTAAAATAAGTACTTTTTAACATTATTTCATCACCTTTTCTTGGAGATGCAAGAAAATATTCATAGTAATGATCAATAAGGTGGATAGAAGTCTCCAACGCGAAAAATTTAGACTCCCCGGGGGCTTCACCCTCATCTTGTATTTCTCTTGTTCTAGATGGTGATAATGATAATGCTAGAATTGAGTCCGATAGGTCAAACGATGATCCACTTGTTACTCCGAATGTGTCACTTCGGGTCTTGTAGAACTGTTCGGTTATTATTTCGTATCTTGCAAATGGCTTTATATAAAAAGCAGGGAAATTACTTGAAGTGTAAAACGTTGTTCCAACTTCAATACTTTGTTCTATAGATGAGAGATAAAGTACTGAGTCGAGTTTTGAACCCAATTTATCCAGACGTGAGTTATTCCAAGATATTTTAAATATTGGTAACTCTTCTGTTGAGGCACCAATTCCCATAATTAGTGTGTTTGGCTTATTAAGTGTTACCTTCTGAGTAAGTACCGTTGGGTCTTTACAGCTATGATTAAAATAAGCGTAAGATACAAGGCCAGAATTTGTAAGTCTTCTAGAGGTTAAGGCAAGATAGTCACCGTTAAACCAATCTCCCTCATCCAGAGCGTCATGTCTTTTAAAACTATTTGGATTGAGAAGAGTAGAGTTATCGCGTTGAATCTTTTCAACTCTATATCGAAGTCCTGAATTTATATTTACTAGAACTTTCTCAGTAATGAATGATGCTTGTACCTTAACTGAATGACAAGGATATCCAAGAGTTTCTAAGCGGTTTAGTGTCCAGTTTTCAATTTCATCTAAATTTTCTTCCGTGAGATCGTTACCAATGCTCCCTAGATAAACCTCATCATCAAATTTCTCTGGTTTATTTTTAAATTCAATAGAGCTGATTTTTGATTTTTCACCTTTGTCGATGACAAACTTTTTATCTACTTTTTTGATTGAGGGTTGGTAGTAGCCCCTAATTGAAAGAAGGTTCTCAATAGTTGTTTGTGCTTGATTCTGAGGAATTCTATTCCAACCATCGCTTTTAGAACCACAAATAAATATTTTTTCATTAGATGTAAAAGAGACTTCGTCATTAGTGAAATAATAGTTTGAACATATTTTTTCTAATGCATAAGCAGAAGTAATGGGTGCTAAAAATAAAAATATTAGGATTCTTCCCATTTCTTTGAATTACTCCGTTAAGTAGATGGAAAATACTATCATCTACTTCGAAAAATGGAAATAGTCTTGAAGTTTTAATGGTATATGAGGAATGTTGCAGTAATGGCGCTTTATATATTCGTAAAGAAAAAGGGGAGTTTAAATCCCCATACACTTAGCTTTGTTCCATACCTTCTCTATATTCTTGACCTTGTGCTTTTTTCTGAGTTTGGCTGAATGCAATCCCAGCAGAGACGAATATTTCTTTTTCTTCTTCCTCTAAATGGTGTCTAACTTTGTGATCAAGTTTCTTGGCGATAACTAACCAAGATGGGCTTGAAAAATCTGTATTTTCTAGTTCTTCAATAAAATCATCGATTTCTTTATGCTCAGCTATGCTGTGCCTTGCCTTAGGTTGTGTATTGTCGTTAGCAAACATGGGCTTATACAGGGCGCGTTCTTCATATTTAGCATGGGCTTTAAGTTGATCTTTTAATTCTGGAAAGATTTTTTGCCTCGCCTCGCTGTTACCCTCAGTAGCAAGAAGCATATCAAGTAACTCTCTTTGTAGATCGTGGTCTTCTCTAAGTTCTTCAAATATTGTTTTCATAAACATCCTTGTGTGAGTTGTTGAGTCTACTGATTTGCAGTAGAACTCTTATATCTATTAAATCGGATAATCGTAAATATTTCACATCGATTGATTTTAAACTATGTGTAGTTTTCTACAAGACTAGAAGTTAAATATTAGATAACTTATGGGATGGGTGATTTAAAAAGAAAACTACGCTATTTAATTCAAGAAATAAGAACAAGTTACTGGTTTGTTCCTGGAACTATGGTCTGTTTCACTTTTATATTATCTTTGTTTTCAATTGAGTTGGATCGTACAGTATCTAAAGATATCCTAGATTCATTTTCATGGATGTTCACTAATGATCCTGAAGCCGCTCGTGTGATATTAAGTACTATTGCTACGGCCACAATTGGGGTGGCAGGCGTGACCTTTTCGATGACGCTTTTATCTATATCATTTGCATCATCTCAAATTGGACCTCGAATTTTTTCTGGTTTCATGCGCGATAGAGGAAACCAATTCTCACTAGGTGTTTTTATAGCTACATTTGTTTATTGTATTATGGTGTTGAGAACAATTTATAGTCCTGAAGATGGTCAAAACTTTGTTCCTAATCTCTCGATTCTTTTAGCAATCTCTTTTGCAATTTTAAGTATCTTTGTTCTTATATATTTCATCAACCATATTCCTATGATGATGAGCATGACTAATTCTGTAAATAGAACGGGCGGACATCTTGTGAGTAGTATTGAAATCCTCTTTCCCAAAGAGTTGGGAGAAGGAACTAGTCATTTCGACAGTAATATAAAAAATGGAAAAATTAAGACTGAAATTGTCGCTAGAGGAAAGGGATATATTGAGTATGTAAATTATGAGGTTCTAATGGAGATTTGTGAGGAAAATAATTTACTTATCGAGCTCATTAAAAGACCAGGGGATTTTGTATCTAGAGAGATCGCAGTAGCAGTTGTTTATAGTAATCAAGATATTCCTAATAAATGTAAGAAAAGCTTATCTGAAACTTTTATAGAGGGAGTCAATAGATCTCACAAACAAGATATTAGATTTCCTGGAAATTTACTTATTGAAATTGCGGCAAGAGCATTATCTCCAGGAATTAATGACCCGTATACTGCTATCGACTGCATTAATCAATTACAAACAGGTTTGTTGTATATGCAGCATAGAAGTACTCCTAGTAAGTACAGAAAAGGAAAAGAGGATACGGTGAGAGTTATCTCTGACACAATTAAGTATGAAGAATTCTTGCTTCATATTCTTAATTCTCTGAGAAATTTTGTAAAAAGAGACTTCCTTTGTACAAAACATTTGATGGAATCAATTAAAGTCCTATCTGATCATGATATAAAAGATAGAAAATACATATATATAAAGCAATCGCAACAGTTAGCCAAAAGCTTTAAAGATTGTACTGAAGATGAAATGGATATTAATGAAATTGATGTACTTAAGCTAAGCTAGCTTCTATTCTGCTCTTTTGACCTCAGATTTACTCTTTAGTACTTTTGAACCGTCCTCTTGAACTATCATATAGGCGGGGCTTAACTTAGAAGCCTCTCGATAAACTTTATTACCTTTGATTGTTCTAGATACATCTTTTTTGAAGACCTCATCAACTTTTCCTGTTGCAGATCCCTTGCCCCAATTCCATTCTACGATTGTACCTTTTCTTATCATAATAATTTTTCCTACCTTATGTCTTTGATAAAGCTATTTGCTTGATCATTTGATTTATTAATTTGTTTAATGAGTGCGACAATTTCACCTTCAATGTTTCTTAACTCAATCTTGATCTTGCCAATAGCTTTGGCGTTGAGATTATGCTTTAAGAAGAGAACTCGATCATTTAATTTCACTAATATTTTTTTCATTTTAGACTCAACAATCTTAATCGCTTTAACTGTAAGCTTAAATTTAGTCATCGTGATGACACGTTTCTTTAAAGAGTCTTTTCTAAAATTAGAATTAGTGATTTTCTCTGCTTCACCTTTCCACTCTTTAAAGAGATCTGAGGCAATGTCTTGAGCACTTACTATTCTTTTACTGAGACTTTTTGCATTATTATCTAGGCTTTTGTAGTCTCCAGATAATTCGTCATAAGTTTCTTCAAGAGCTCCTTCTTTGTAGCTGTATTCACTTCTAATCTTTGAAAGAGTGTCCTCGAATTCATCTTTTGCATCGTTTTGATCTTCGGTGATGTTTTCGAGTTCTGACTGAAGGAGTTCTCGCTTTTCTTGTCCTAGGAACTCCCAAAAGTTATAATAAACAGTTGAGCAACTTGTGCTTAATAGGGCGAGTATTAAAAATCTCATCGTTTAGCGATGATCCAAACTGCGTGGATAACACCTGGTAGATAACCAAGCAGAGTAAGCAGAATATTTAACCAGAAAGCTCCTCCAATCCCAACTTGCAAAAATACACCAAGGGGTGGTAACAGTACTGAAAATAGTATTCTAATAAAATCCATTTAACTTCTCCTGACTGTTATTGTTTTTATATTAACAAATTCTTTTATTCCGTTTTCAGAAAGTTCTCTACCGTAACCACTCTTTTTTATTCCACCAAATGGTAGCAGAGGATTAGACTTCACAAAGTCATTAACGGCACAGTTCCCCGTTTTTATAAGTTTAGTTGCAATATGAACAGCTTTATCAATATCTTTTGAAAATACACCGCCGCCTAAACCAAAATCTGTATCATTTGCGATTTCAATAGCATCATCTAATTTATCAAACTGATATACACATGCTACAGGCCCAAATAATTCTTCTGAATAAGCTGGCATATTCTTTGTGACATTAGTTAATATTGTAGGGGGATAATAAAACCCTGTTCTGTCAGGTATTTTACCTCCTGTAATTACTTTGGCACCTAGCTCTTTAGACTTAATAACTATGTCATGAAGTTCTTGTCGTAAATCTTCTCTGGCCATTGGGCCTATATCAGAATCACTATCTGTAGGATCACCAATCTTTTTAGATTCAAAATTATGTTTTAATTTTTTTATGAAGTCTTCATAAACACCAGATTGAACTATAAATCTTTTGGCAGCAATGCAACTTTGCCCATTATTGAGAAGGCGACTATCGGAACACTTTTGCACGGCCAAATCAATATCAGCGTCCTCTAAAATAATATAGGGATCGTTGCCGCCTAATTCTAATACTATTTTCTTTAAATTTTCTCCGGCAGTCCTTGATACTTTTATTCCTGCATCAGTACTTCCAGTAATAGTTACAGCTGCAACTTCATTATTGGAGATAAGACCCTCAATTTCACTCGAGTCAGTAATCGTAGATTGAAATACGCCTTTTGGAAATCCAGCTTCAATGAATAATTGCTCAATAAGTTCTGAGCAACCCGATACATTTGATGCATGTTTAAGTATTGCCGTATTTCCTGCCATCAGTGTTGGTGCAGCAAAACGGAAAACCTGCCAGAGTGGAAAATTCCAGGGCATTATTGCTAGTACCAATCCTAATGGTTGATAAGTCACGAAGCTTTTATCAAAATCGGTTTTGATTTCTTTATTCTCTAAAAAGGACTGAGCATTTTTAGCATAGTACTCACATACATCAGCACACTTCTCAACTTCGCTAATAGATTGCTTAAGGAGTTTTCCCATTTCTTCAGTCATCAGCTTTGAAATTTCAATCTTTTTAGAGATGAGGAGTTTACTTAGTTTCATAAAAAGCTTAGAGCGCTCTTCAAAATTAGTGTTTTCCCACTCAAATTGAATCGACTTGGATAATTTTAGGAGATGAATATTATCCTTTGCATTATTCTTAGTGTATTCCTTTATTAATTTTTCAGTCGCAGGATTTATAGACTTAGTTGTGTTCATGAGACTCCTCCAATATTATTGATTTATCCAATAGAAGTTGAAGCGTTGAGATGAACTCAGACAGTTCTGCAGATTCATTGTTTTGTTCAACTATTTCATCTGTTATATAGTCTTCTATTTTCATATTTACTCCACTTGTATATTAACTTAAAGGTATATAAAGAATTCATAAAATAAAGTAATAGATGTTTAGATTACTGCACAATATTCAATTAGTATTTAAAGCTTATTAAATGTTTTCATAATCTCTTCTTTTTGATCTTTGTTGGCCGTTTTAATTGCCATCTGAACAGCTTGTCTATACTTTCCTATATTATTCACTTTTTTATATACGACGGCTAGATTGTACCATGCCTCAGAAAAACTTGAATTGGACTTGATAGCGCTCTCATACATCTTTATTGAATCATTGTATTTGTTATTATTAAAGTAGATATTACCAAGCCCATAGTAAGCCATCTCATCTTTTGGCCATTTTTTGAGAACTGACTCATAGACAAGCTTGGCTGATTGTATCTTGTTTGTATTTTCAAATGCAGCAGCTGACCGAATGTAATCTATATTTTCAGCGTTTGAAGACAACTGTCCGGGCTTTAAAAGTGAAAAAGCCCAGTACTTTGCTCTGTACCAACTTTTATCAAACTCAGAAAGAGATAGAGTTTCACTCTTATTGGCACCAGAGTGCATAGTGATTTCTTTCTTTAAGTTATCATAAGCTGTTATTACTGAATAATGCCATATTGGAATCCAGTCAAAGCCCAGGTTTCTAAATACTATAACAGGATTACCTGAAGCTATTTCTTGGAACAGATCGGCATAATTGTTTATCGGTACAGTTATAAATTGATTAATCCTAGATGTGGAAATCATATCTTGTTGGAACGTTCCCTTAGCATTTTTTGAAAAAGAGAACTTTGCAAGTTCATCAGCGGTTGTATTGAGTCCGTGAAATTTCATCACCATTGCAAGGGTTGATGGTCCACAGTAGTCTTTTTTTTGACTTATAAATGGTACATTCGATATTTTAGCCGAAGTTGGCAAATGGTTTATTCTCTCTAGTTGGGCTGGAGGGTGTGACACAAATGATGCACACCCACCTAAAAGTAAGGTCGTAAGTAAAAATATAGTATTGATCATATTTTTCTAGCTAAATATATAATCAGAAGAATAAGAACTATTGTTACTAATATTCCACCAGCTTTTGCTTGATGCATATTACTTTGTAAATCCTGAATTTCTGAATCACTTAAGCTTGCTAGCTTCAGATCAATCTGATCTATGTTGAACCCGTTCAAAGCGATAATATCTCTGGCTTCTTGAGTTTTTAACATAGTAGAAAGTTCTTTTTCTGCTGCTTTTCTATCGATCATATTAACTAAATTCATAGTACTTTTTATAGTTAAAGTGTTTTCTTGTTGAGCGGCCAAAGCTAGAGGTTGGTTGATGTTAAAAAAGATGACACTTAATAAAATACATAAACTAGTGCGGATTTTTTGGGACATAATAAGCCTCCTCAAAGGGGGATAGGTATAAGTTAAAATATAGTTTAGCCCCATTTCGGGGCTAAGTTGTTATTGAGAATATGAACTAATGTGGTTATATCAACACATTAGTATGTTTTGTTTGTTTTTTCCCAGTCTATACTCATTGCATTTAAAGTCTCTTTATTTAAAATGCCTGTTACGTCTAGCTTTTTCTCTATTTGATATTCTTTTACAGCTTGTTTCGTATCGAATCCAGCAATTCCATCAGCAGATGAATTAAGCATCCCTTTAGATTTTAAAAGTCTTTGAGCTTTTAATACAGATGATTTATCAATCTTAGCTTTGGGCTTACTAGTATAAGCAGTTGGGTTGAAGGTATTGTCTACTGCTCCGGTGGTGATTGGTGAAGCATCAATATTTGCTATACTTAAACCACTTGTCACTGCCAAGATAATTGTAAGTTTTGCAAGGTTTGCATTAAATAGTTTCATTTCAATCTCCTAATATTATTGTATTTTCTCAAGTCCATTTGAAAAAATGTTAAGGTATGAGTTAATCTGTTTTCTTAATTCCATTATGTCTGACTCTAAATCAATTAATTTAAGTTTAGAGATCTCTGGTGATGAATATCTTATTGAGGAAAATATTTCATCAATTCTGTCCACTCTAAGTCTGAACGTAGTAATAACAATGTAATAGAATGAATGGGCGGGGGTTCGATTGTTTTTGATATAAGTTTCTAGAATATCTAAACAGCTATCGACTTCGTCTACGCGCAATTCAAGAAAATTTTCTTTTTCATGATTGAGACTTATCAAGTCTTTAGTTGGTAGTCTTGATTTCTTTTGAATCGTGCTAAAAAGATTTTTCATAAAACTCCTTCTTATAAAATCCCTAGCTTTATTGTATGTATTATTTAAAGTCGTTTATTCGTTATTTAATGAAGATTGTGAGTATAAACTTAGACATTTATATTTTTAGCTGTCGGTAGAAACTTGTAGCCTCGGCCTCTAATTGTCTTGAGAATATTGCTATAAGGTCCTAGTTTCTTTCTAAGTTTACTTATGTGAATGTCTACAGAACGAGTTGTAATATCTGGATTTAATCCCCAAACGTCTTTTAATAGACTTTTTCTTTCAATAACTCTGTAAGGAGTTTTTGCTAGATACACCAGGAGCTTGTACTCAATTGGACTCAGTAAAATATCCTTGAATTCCTTAATACCTGATTTTATGAAAGCCTTTTGATTGCTGATATTTATTCTTAGCTCTTGCCAAATGAGATTGTTTTCTTTCACTTTTAATTTGGAAATTTCTCGAATTTTAGATTCAAGTCTAGCTTGGAATTCTAATAATGAAGTTGATTCTGTTATAAAGTCATCTGCAAATTCATGGAAACATAACTTTAAGAAATCTTCTGACTTGTTGTTGCTAAGTATAATAAAATGTATTCCAGGATGGATTTTTTTTATTCTTGCTAAGTAATCAAAAACTTCGTCTTCAGTATCAACCCCACAAATTAATATTTGATAATTGTTAAAGCTTTCGATTTTGTTTACCTTTCCGTAAAGCATTCTAGTCAAATCTAGATCTGGGGTCTTAGTCTGCTTAAGAAACTTTTCAGTTAATGGACAATCAATCACTAGAGCCTTCATTAATGAAAAACTTTTTCTTCGTTGATTTGATAAGTTAAAATTTTGCATGAAAGACTCAGAAGCTTTTCTTCAATTTTATCATATGATTTTGATGCTTTGTTTGGATGAGTTCCTTGTGCTTCTTGATAGATAGTTTCTATCTTTTCAAATTCTGAAAAAAGTGGAGTTAATATTTTGAGGTAATCCTTAACAGAGGTGCTTGCTTCCATTTTCACTATTGTTGAGAAACTATCTAGATCAGATTCCATTTCTTCAATTTTACTTCTTATAAGGAATTCTCTATCTTCGTTTAATTTTTCGATTTGTGACACAGTCAATTTGCTGTATTGTGTAAAAAAATTAGAGTTTTTACTTTCAATAATATTCATTTGTTCTCCTATTGATGGAAATAAGTGAGTAATTGTACAAGCTCAGTTTTCAACTGTAGAGTTTGTATATCCTCATTAATCGAGCCGTCATTGGCGAATTTCGAAGTTCATCCACTTGTTAGAAAATATACGTCATACTTATCTAACTCTTATTGAAATAGTATATCTAAGTTCAAGTTAGATCATGATTGAAGATTGATCTGACTGTGAAGTTTGCTACACAAGATATTTATATTTGTTGATTTTACTTTTACTAAAAGATGGTACTCTTAATGCATGGAAACAATAGAGAAGAGTAAAATATATCTTAAATTATCCAAATATCTGTTGAAATATTCTGATTTCACTAGTGGGACCAAAAGCGATGAGATCAGCGCACTTGGAAAGTCTTCTAGTAGAACTGAAGATGCTAAGAATTTTGTTAAAGATATTGAAAGCTTAGGGCCAACTTTTATTAAGCTAGGCCAGGTTCTTTCTACAAGAAAAGAGTTACTTCCGACTGAGTTTACTGATGAACTTTGTAAATTACACAGCGATGTCGATCCAGTCGAATATTCTATAATAGAGAAAATTGTTGAAGATGAACTTGGTGTGAAAATAAAGTCTGTTTTCGAGTCTTTTGATAAAGAGCCCCTTGCTGCAGCTTCTTTGGGACAAGTCCATAGAGCGGTACTAAAATCGGGACAAATTGTTGTTGTAAAAATTCAAAGACCTAATATTCTTCAAACAATTACAGATGACATTAAGCTTATCTATAGTCTTGTGGGATATTTAGAAAAATTTTCTGAAACTGTAAGACGCTTTAATCCAAATTCAATGATTGCAGAATTCGAAAGAACTTTGCTCCAAGAACTCGACTACAACGAAGAAGCTCACAATATAGAAGTAATATCAAAAAACCTTCAAAATTTTGAAAAAATAAACTTTCCCAAAGTTTATAAAAGCTATACAACATCCAAAATACTTACTATGGATTTTATTGATGGGAAAAAGTTCTCAGATATCTCTAATATTAAAATGACGGAAGTTGATGGCGAAAAAATTGCACTTGAAGTTTTTAAAGCATATCTTCAGCAAATTTTTGTAGATGGCTTTTTTCATTCAGATCCACATCTGGGAAATTTATTATTTATAGAACCCGACAGAATCGGTATCCTTGATCTTGGTATGGTTACAAAGCTTGGTCCTGACCTTAGAAGCGAGCTCCTAAGTCTAGTCGTAGCAATTAGTGACGGTAGAGGTTATGAGGCTTCTGAGATCGCATATAGACTTGTTTATCCTATAGAATCAGTAACCGAAGATATGGCGTCTTTTAAGCAGAGTTTGGCAAGAATGGTTAAGGATGAACATGGTAAATCTGTTGCACATGTAAAAGCTGGGACAGTATTGTTTGAGGTTTGTAAGATTGCTTCTAGTGCTGGGTTGTATTTTCCTCCCGAATTGAGTTCTATCGCCAGAACCTTGATGTATCTCGAGGAACTTGGAAATATTCTTGATCCAAACTTTAACCCCAATGAAGCTGTTAAAAATCAGGCTGTAAAATTACTTAAAGATAATTTTAAAGAGGATATGAGCCTCTCTGATGTGTTCCTGAGTACTATTGAGGCAAAAAGAGTGATAGAGAAGATTCCCTCAAATTTTAACAAAGTTCTAGATGATCTTGCAAATAAAAAGCTTTCAATTAAAGTTGATGCCATAGATGAAGATAAAATTATGGTTGGTATTCAGAAAATAGCAAATAGAATTACAAGTGGTTTAATTCTTGCCGCACTAATAATTGGTGCCGCGATGTTAATGAATATTAAGTCTAGCTTTATTCTTTTAGGTTATCCAGGTTTTGCAATCATTCTATTCTTGATTGCTACTATTGGAAGCTTATTCTTATTGATAAATATTTTTTTTAGAGATGAATAATTACTCTACTAGTGGAATTGTAGTTGAACCAGCTTGATAAAAGTACGGCTCGATTAATGCAAATAGACTATCGCCACTCATTCTCATCTGTTCAATCTCAAATCGATCATTCTTTCCCTGAAGGAAATTACTTTCTTTGATCTCTTCTATATCGCCCGGAAAACCACTTAGTGAACTAAAGAGTCTAACATCTCTCTTAAATTCTTCCTTCTTTGCAAATGAGATCATAAACTTGACAATATCGTGCTTGAATTTCTTATCGTAAAAAAACTTAGAAATACGCTTTAAGTGCCTATCTTTCATTTCTTGAATAGGCTCGGCTATGAGCTTCTCATAGTTTATTTTGGCTCTGTCATAGCCTCGTCTCATAGACTTAAAACTACTCGAAAAACTTGGGACTAAATTTAAGTTTTGGCACGCTTCAATTGGAATTAGCACCTTTTTAAATATAGCGTAATTGATACAAAGTTCATCTTTGGCAAATTTATTCGAAAAGAATCGTTTCATAATGTTTTTGTCAAATACAATATTAACATCCGCATTAAATTCACCTAGATAAAACTTAACGTGCTCAATGCTAAACGGTGTAATATCCTCAGGAAGTAAATCTTTATATTTTGTAAGAAACTTTTTAAAGTCCGATCTTTTTGCTGCGGGAACATAATACTTAAGATCTATTGCTATATTCAAATCTTTCTCATCATCTATGTAAGCGGTACTAGAGAGTTGGTCAGTCGTGAAAATAAGACTTCTTCTAAAATTGGCAGAGTTGGTTCTGTAGACATAATATCTATCTATTTGAACTGTGTTCTCTTCATTATTAAAAAATGATCTGAACGCTCTGTAGCTTGTTGTATTACTACCAAAGAGAAAGAAAAAATTGAAAAATCTTTTAGTTGTTCTTAAACTTGTTTGTCGAACATGTGTTGCTTTATCCGTGCATTTTTTATTTATTTTAAGACAATCTTCAAGCTCTTTATCTAACTTATCAGTTTTGAACTTTATAACTTTATCTTCAAAGTTTACTTGAGAAAGACTTACTCCAACAGCTGGGAATCTTACTATGAAATCAAACAGATTGAGGTTCATATTAAAGTTAAAAATTGTTCCTTTGTTATAACGAAGTTTAATCCTTTTTTTCTTTTTTGTAATTAGAGTTCTTCTGAAGTTTGCAGCATTTCCAGCAAGAGTCAAAGACGCAAATGGGTATACTTGTAAAGGCCTTATTCTCGCACGTACTCCAAGACCAAAGTAATGATTAATGAATAGGTTTTCACCCTCTAATAAATCATTTATTCCTTTGTCGAAGGATCCCATGAAGTTCTTCTCATCAATCTTAAGCTCAGGCTGCTCTTTCATAAAGGTCATAATATTATCTATTTCTCTGACTTTTATATACTCTTTCATATAGTAGACTTTTCCACTTCCATCGCCATCCATAAAGTTAGAGAGATTAACACCAGAAGAGGCAAGTAGATTCTCGTTATGTTTTCCTATAAATACACCTGCTCTAAAAACATCCACTTGAATTAACTGTTTCGGTGAGTCGGGGTTGGGGTTATTTAAAACATATCTCAGCGGAACTAGACCCTGAACTCCAACTTGTAGTGCATTTAAAAAACAGTTTCCACCGCATAAACTGATAAGGTTATTTGGTCTTACTTGATTAGTAAAAAAACCTACTCCTTGATTTGAAATATAACTACCACCAAGAAGAAGGTCGTTGGCAAGTGACATCGCTCTTCTTTTAAGTACATAAAGAATTTTCTCACGCATAAAGCTTTGTGGTGTGTTCGCACGAAATTCTCTGAAAGATGCTCCCCAATATCTTGGGAAATTTTCAAACTGTGAGTCATAAATTATGTTTTTCGGGTCATGAAGTTGTCCATTACTAAATAAATCTTCATATCCCTCTATAGTTCCACTGAATTCTTCAATAAGCTTAATTGTAAACTCTTTTCCTTCATCATCATGAAAAATTTCACCCTCCATATCTAATGTTTTAACAAGTTCGTTTCGTTTCTTTGCAAAAAGTAGAGAGTAGTATCTTGAGATTACTTCAGGATAGCCTCCAGATATAAAAGCTTTATAGATTTGATTGTTACTTAGTTGTGCAATTCTTCTTGTCATCCATTTAGCATCATCAAAATTAAGTAAAAACTTTTGACCGTATTTAAATATTCTTAAATAGTTGAGTTCAACTAAAGTATCAGATTCAGATTTAACAAGTTTAAAGTTGTATAGGTTAGGGTAACCAGTTCCAAGTGCTGACCCCATGTCTGAGTTAGACAGCATTATTTTGTGCTTTGTTACTCCATTGATTTGATATGGAACGAGCTTAACTTTTGTATTATCATCTTTAACATCAGGGTCCATTATTAACGCCATGAAAAGATATAAAGCTCTATGCTCTCTCTTGAGTCCTTTACCAATTGCTGTCCTATTGAAGAATCCAATATTTGTATCCGTTTTTAGATCTGATTTCTGTTCAAGTGTTGCACTTTTAATTAGAATATAAGGTCTATCATTTTTATCGATTCTAATATCGTTTAGTGCAGATCTAGCGTTGAATGCTATTCCGTATTTTATATTCAGATTTTCTATAAGTTTTTCTCTGACTTGATCAAATGATTGATCTGGAAATTCTTTTTCGGAGATATAGAGCTTTACACTTTTTTGAAAATAAGTCGGATCTACTGTAAAGCCCATAGAGTGTGCGAGTGTATTAACAACGGGCTCAACATTAGTTTCACTTCCCCATAGATGTTTCTTTAGCTGTCCTAGCTCATTGAATGTATCAACGCCTTCTTGCTTATTTGTAATAGGTTTTATTTTGAATTTTTCACCATTAATAAAAATATCGAACTTGATTGTTTGTCCACCACCAAAATTATCGCCTCTATACTCAGCTATAACTTCTTCATTTGGATCAACTATCTTTTGCGCCATATCCTTTCCTAGAGCCTTCTCAAGTCTAGTAAAGCCATCATTATTGTAATTAATTGGGTTGTAGTTCGAAATAGAAGTTTTCGGTTTTCTCCAAATCCCACTACTAGGAGGTTCAAGTGTTGATAAATCAAATCCACTTTCTTTCATATCTTCAAGTTCATTGAAAGAATAGAATAGATCTTTGTCATTTTTAGGTTTTAGTAGGTTAGATGCATGTCTATTGTGATTACTTATAAAATCATTTCCAATAAGACTTCTAATATTTTGAACTGTTGCTAAAATTCCAGCACTGATACTTCTTTGTTCATCTTCAGCTTGAATTGCCTGAGTGATTTCAATTGCTGTAAAGAACTTTTCAAGGAAATCAATATTCTTTTTGTTATTTAATTCTGATGGATTAATGTCGAAAAAGTTGAGCTTTATATCTTCGAAGTTTTGAATGGCCATAGTAAGGGCTATGTTCAACTCATTTTTACTCCACCACTTACTTTTATGAGCTAGAAACCTTTCATCAGTGCAATCATTGTAGGATTCAATTTCATCTCTAAATTCATCCATGCACAGTGATACAGCAGTAGACTTTCTAAAACTTTTAAGAGCGGCTATTTCAAAATTAACTTTATCAAGGTCGAGTCTATGATCTGTAAAATACGGTTTTAAGATTTTTGAGGGACTTCTTCTCTCAATAGAGTCCGTTTTGAAGTCACTTGTACCGAAACCTTTGTAAAAGGGATCGTTTTCATCAAATGTTATGTAGCCTGGAAGAATTCGAGTCTCTTCTACTTCTCCTAAGATCCCAGCGTAACCACTCGAAACTACGAGAAATATTATAAATGACTTAATCATCTGTCTTCCTCTCAATTGTCCTATTTTTCTCTATGGCAGGTTTTATAACGCGGGACTATAATAAACAATCAATTAATTATTTGTGTAGATATCTACATACTTTTTACCTGTATATACACACTAAATAGGTAAAAAGTTCAGACACAGGCCATTGGAGGGACGCGTGATCAAAAATTTCATTTTAGGATTAATACTTACATTTTCATTTACATCTTTTGGAGCTAACACCCATCTTATAGATGCTAATTCTGAGACTGGCTTTGCCATATATAGAACTAGTAAGCCAAAGGCCAAAGAGATGAGAGAGCTTTGCAGGTTGGGAATAGAAGAAATTATGGTCATGAGTGGTAATGCTGAACAGTTCGAAAATAAATATTCTAAATACTGTCCTTCTTTAAAGGTAATTTATAATAAAAAACAAAAAGCCAAAATCCCTATGGAAGCTTCATTTTTAGCTGAGTTTGATGCATGGGTTAAAGACTCACAAGAAAAGGGAAAAAAGATAGCATTCAGATGCAATTGTGGATGTCATCGAACTGGAAGGTTGGCTGCCTATTATCAAATGAAGTATCAAGGGCTCTCAGCAGTTGATGCAAAAATTATTATGAAAAAGCATGGGAAATACATGTTTCTATTTGGTTACTTAAAGCCTCAAGTTGATGCTCTAAAAGAGTTTATTGATGGAAAGGAATGTACTAAGAGAAGTAAGTACTGTGTTGTTAAAGATATATAGATTGTAATACTTCTTTGTCGTGGTCGGCTTGCTCGTTTGGAAGCATGTCGAGCATGGCTCCTGCATACTTTGAGAAACTCGATTTCTCAAATTCGAACACTTTAATAAGATCTATAAACCAACTTGGAACCTGAGTCGTACATTTTAATTCCATGATTACATTCTTATAAGGATCAAAGTTCATGTTGTGATCATAGGATTTAAAGTCCTGCATTTCGAAATCGTAGTCATTATTTTCTCTAAAGACTAAGTCTCTATCAAAAGTTATTCGAGCATAGTCATCATATTTAGAGAAGAAAGCCAATCTTCTGTATTGAGTTTGAATATGAGGATAAGCATTAATTGAACAAATGATACTTTCAAACTTGTTATAATTTGGTGAACTTATGTTCTCTTCAGGATCAAAAACAGGATAGTCAAATTGAGATGCTTTAGTTTTAAATTTCTTCCACTGATCTAGTTTTAGTGGATGTCGATATTTCTGAACTTTACCTGATTGCTTATATTTGACCTCTAAAAAGTAAGGTGCAAATGTTCCATCTCCATACGCTCTAACTCTGAGGTTAAAACGTCTATCTTCTTTATTTAGTCGTCTTCTTAAGAGTATATAATCATAAGTGTCAAGGTAGAGGTTATTGATAGTATAGTAGCCATCCGGTGCTTCCTTAGAAAAAGGATCTTGTTCACAATAAGGACTAATAAAGGCGATTACGCTTTCGACCAATTCAAGAGGGATATGATACTTCAGTTCATATCGATGAAAAAATAGTGGAGAGCTCTTTTCCATCTAAACTCGTTCTCCATAGAACATTAAAAATTCACAATAGGTTTTTAATAAATCCATCTCGGCTCTAATAACTTCAGTTTTTAGTTCATAAGTCTGAAAAACATTCTTACTCAATAGACTTGGATCTGAACTAATCGTTTTTTTTGTAAACTTATAACTAGACCTTAACCTTTGAACTTTCAGAATACTTGAAAATAAGTCTTTTTTAAGATTAAAGAAATTTTCATCTAAATCGTCTAAGTTTTTGCGTTCACTAAACTTTTGCAAGTGAATATCATACGAACTTTGTGATTTATCTCCAAAGGATAATAGATATCCTAGTCGAACGGACTTTTCGCCCTCGGAGTTTGATGTAAGTCCAACAAATTTCATTCCATGAGTTGAGGAATCTTTTTGGCTTTTTATTTTTTCTATTGCGCTTTCAGCGAGGAAAATTCTATGGGACAAGGATTCTTTTAACACTAAGGTATCAAAATTAAAATTTAGAAGTTTCTCAATATTTATTACTTTCGACTCTTTAGGCAAAGCTTGTTTTCTTTGAAATGAATACTCTTTTAGAGCAAAATCTATTTCTCTGATTTTATTAAGAGTCTCTATATTACTTGAGCGAGTTTTAATGGCTCTTTGTTTGTATTCTTGGAGAGCCAACGTTAAAAGTTTTATTTTCATCTTCAATGAATAGGCTAGATTTTGTTTTGTCGCTTTCTCTAACTGAGCTTCTTTCCTAATAAGATCGAAGTGCTTTTGGTAGAGGTCTGAATTATCATCGAGTGCATTCTCGTTGAAGAGAAACCTGGCCTCTAGATCGACATCTCCTTGTTCTCCGTCACTTGGATGCGACTCTTGAAACCGAAGCTCCAGGCCCTTTAACAAGTTTTTCTTTTCAATTTCTTTGGCGTGAGTACCGAGACTAATTAATGCAAGAATTACAAAACTATAGAGCATTCTTTTTTATTGGAGATATGAATATTTCTCCACCCTTGTTTTTTTTATCTGATACTAGAAATAAATTATTTCCAAATCTCTCTACACCTTCAAGCTTTTGCTTCTCTTCAAACATTAGTGTTAAATGAGATAGTCCTAGGTCTGATTTAAAGACCTTACTTGTTTTGTCGTCATTTAAAATTAGAATTAGCGACTTGTTTGTTACCTTTCTTAGACTTGTTACTTTGAAGAGATTGTTTGGCGTAGCAATCGTTTTATATGTCACAGAATCAAACATTTCATTTTCCAAGTTCGCAAGAGACATCGTAAGAATTACAATTTGACTGTTTTTCGTTGGGTTTTTAAGTATAAAATACAATTCATTCGAAAAATACTCTGATGCTTCTATTTCAAAATCATCAAAGTCTATAAGATCCGCAAGATCAGTTTTCTTAAGACTATCAATTAATTTTTCTCTTACTTCTATGACTTTTATGACTTCGAACTTCTTTCCACCAAGATATTTAAACTTTATAACTTTATTTCTATCAGCTTTGCTGTCACCATCTTTGTCTTCCGACTGGGATGCAACTGCGTATATAAAATCGTTTGCAATAAATAATGACTCTATATCTTCAATCTCTCTGTTGTTAACAACTTCAATTTTTTCAAATCTGTTTGTCGCTGGTGAGTATAACCTAAGTGTGTCTTCAATCTCTTTACCTTCATCACCAGCAGTAAGTAGATATTGGTCGTTTAACTTAACAATCGCAGACAACTCAGTTGGTGAATTATTTAGACGGCTTAGATTTTTTATTTCTTTAGGAGTTGCTAAAGCGTTGCTGAATAATGAAATCTTTTTCTGAGAAATAGGTTGAATCGTAATCTTTTCACCTCTTTTAAAAACGCTTTCTTCAAGCTCAACAACTAACTTAGATCCCCATTCTTTAGCTAGACTAAAAGAATTTAATCTCTCCGGAGCTTGTTGTACTTCGGCAGATAGAAGAATTACTTTTCCTTTAGACACTTTTTGATGATCTAGACTTTCAACTAAAACGCTTTGCCCAATAGTGAATTTGTTTCTCTCGTTCTCTGGGATAAATGCATTAACTATTTTAGTTTTTTCTTTTTGAACACTGATAATATCAGTGAAGGCCGATACATATTCTCCTTTAGAGAAATAGATATTGCTGATAATACAGTCATATTGGGCATACACTCTAAGATTACTTTCTTTTAACTTAAGGTTGCTCACTTCTTGCTTCAGTAAATCAATGTTTTTGATAATTGAGCTATGGATCTCTTTAAAGTCTTCACCAGAAACCAGTTGAAGTTTTGATTCCAGTTCAGCTAGATCATTTTTTTTCTTTTCGATTTCAATTTGAAGCTCTTTGTTTTCAAATTCAATTAATAAATCACCTTTATTTGCCACTTCACCTAGGTTCTTATGTAGTCTTTTTACGATTACATTTTGGTTGAAGTTGATATCAACTGTATTAATTGAGGCAAACCCTTCTACCTTTGATGTGATTGAAAGATCAGAAAATAGTAGGAGGCCAATAACTAAGCCCCCCCATATATAAAATAACGATTTGTTATTTTCTGCAAAATTTTTGAAAAGGTCATAGTTAGCTTTAACTTTATTCAGTTTCATCTTCTATATCTCCAAATTAGTTTGTTGCATAAGGTAGGTAACATTATCTACTTCAGCAATTTCTTTTAGCGCTCCAACAAGTGTTGCTTGATTTTCTTTACTCTTAAGCTTCACTTGAAATGAGTAGTCGTACTTAAGTCCTTGTGCAATCTCTCTCATTGATACGAGTGCAAACCTAGCGGACTTAATCGCTAAAACATTGTTTATTTTATTTAAGATGTCTTGATCATTTTTTGATTGCATTTTTATTAACCCATCAAAGTAAGTATTTTTACCTAGAGAGACATTATTTATAACTATAGCGGTGATACAAAAAACAAATGTTCCAATAAGTGCTAGATCAAATTTCTGTACACTGCATGAGATCCCAACAGCGATTGATGCAAATATAAAGATCATATCTTTTGGATCTTTTACAGAAGACCTAAAACGAATCATTGTTAATGCACCCATCATTCCTAATCCGCGGGCCATACTTCCTTCAATACTGATCATGGCCATCGCTGTAACAAGCGAGCTTAAAACAATTGATTGCACAAATGGTCTTGAATAAGAAAAACCTCTGAAGGTAAAGATGTAGACTACAGCTACAATAAAAGACAGCACAAAACTCAGTAGTAATACCTGAAAATAAAGGATACTTGAGTGACTGAACAATCCCATCGTGTAGGCTCCGTATTTGTGTTGAAGACTTTTATATCAAAGTTTTTTCACTATAAAACGAAAAATTTGCACCCCGTTATAAAGTTATCAGATTCTACACATTTCCTACACATTTATAGAGGCTCATAAAAGCTGATTTGAAAATTATAGTTCTTATTTTGAAATATTTTCATATTCGACTGAATAAAGCTTCTCAAATCGTCAAAGAGCTGTGTTCTAAGTGCAAGGAGTAATCTATGTTGATATTTCTCATAATGTCTCACTTCTCCATTGGAAATGCTTATTATAACTTTGCATAAGTTGTGACGAGTGGCATAAAATTATCACCGATTTCAGGGATAAAAAGAGTTTGTACCTTTATATGATGAATATCGGGTCTTAAGTCATTAAAAGCAAAAGAATCGATACTTCTTATAGTAGCCTCTGGAAATGCGAGAAGAGCCATGACTTCGTCTATTATAAGGATTCGATGAAAACCTAATGGTGTAAAGTATCGAAGGCATAAATTTCTTTGGAAAATTGCTTTAAAAAATTTGGGCTGTAATTATTCAGCTCAAATTTCTTCTTTTCATAAATACTGAAGTTTTCCCTTGTTGTATTGTCAGCGGTCTTTAAATTAATGGCACTACTGATGATATGAATACATCTTTTCTTATTCTCTGATCTCCGAGTCGACTTATATACCTTGATACTTACCCACCACTGAAAGAAAAACCGTCTAAAGTAATATAGTCCTGTTGAAGTTTTATAATTATGGGACGCAAATCATCTGCCAAAGTGTCCTAGTTATAACCAAAAAAAGGTTGTTCACTTCTAGTAAAACCGAGATCTTTCTAAAGTCAGCATTGACTGAATTTCTTGTTTAGCAGTACCACATATCTAAGTTTATGCGACATCCATTTACTAGTATAATTGAATCTACAGAGCCTCAGTCTTTATCATTTAAATGAATATTGTCTTCGGTTTTTACAAACATATCTTTCTCTTAATGATAGTTCACTCTTATTTTGATTACTCATAACTTTGAGCAAGTGATATCAAGTGTTGAAAGTTTGTGTCGAAAGTTAGATACTTAAATCGAACGATGCCACAAGATTGAGAGTTTTCAATGATTGCTTATTTAAAGTTGCTAATAAGAAAGATAGATGAGGATCAGGTTACTACTGGAGCTGCTGCTTTAGCGTTTTATTTTTCATTGGCCATATTTCCAGCCTTGATTACAATGATCTCTATTATTCCTTATCTCCCAATTGAAAATCTTCAAGAAGGCCTTAATGCTATCATTATGAGCAATTTACCGGATGAAGCGTCTAACCTCGTAGTATCAATTACAGCTGAAGTGGTTGAGGTAAAGAGGCCAGTTTTGCTATCAACTGGATTTGCTTTTGCTCTTTGGTCCGCTTCAAGCGGTGTAATGGGCATTATTCAACAAATTAACAAAGTTCTTGAAGTTAAAGAGACTAGGAATTATTTTAAACTAAGACTTATAGCAACAGGCATAACAATTTTGTTCGGAGTTCTTATCATAGCGACAATTGCTTTTATATTATATCTTTCAAACTTTGATTCTTTGTTTATCGACATAATAGATTTTCTTGTCTCATTCTCCGTGATTCTTCTAACATTTGCAGGTCTATATTATCTCACGCCAAAGCCATCTATGAGATTTCAATTTATTACTCCTGGGAGTTTCTTTGGGGCTATTGGATTCATTCTATTTGTTAATGGGTTTAAGCTCTATCTGTCTCATTTTAATAATTATAGTAAAACTTATGGCTCATTAGGCGGAATGATTATTTTTATGCTCTGGCTTTATGTCATCGGCTTTTTAATTTTGCTTGGAGCCGAAATAAATAAAACTATTGAAACGAAGAAAAATGATTAGTTTTTTGTTGATCTTCAATCTTATTGTTTAAAGCTGTTATGGCATCTGCAACGGAGACTAATGTCTTGTCAATATCATTAAACTTCTTGTCCGCTTGAGTGTGAGTTGTTGTTGGAGATGAGAATGTCTCTTTGATTTGTCTCACGGCTTCGACAATTTCAAGTACATTAACTGCGCTTTGATGTCTAATTTTTTTACTTTCAAATATTGTCTCGATTTTTCTTTTATTCACAACACCTTTAATAATAATTGCGGAGATGAAGAATATTGGACCGAGTGTCCAAAGTAGCGCTGACGTAACGTTAGCATCTAGTGTTTGAGTCCCATAGTAGAGTGATAGAGTTAAACTAATTCCAATAAATGAAGTTGAAAAAAGGAAGGCTGAGATTTGTTTAGCGAATGATAAAACTAATAGTTTATGAGTTTTATCTGCTGCAAACCTATTAAGGTCTTCAACTTGTTCGTCAAAAATTGATATTAATAGACTTTTTATAAAATCCATCTCAGCTCCCTTATTTAAATTAAATTATCTTTTGCTGTTTTTGTTGTTTCTTGTTAATAGTGCGCCTACTGCTGCTCCGGCTGCTGCTGCAATTCCTACAGACTTCCATGGATGAGATTTCACCGTGTCGTCGACGGCTTTAGCTTTTTCCATAGTCGTATCAGTGATTTTTCCATATGATTCGGTAGCATATGTTCTAATAGTATCGATAGCATTTGAAATTTTTTGTTCAGGTGTGAGTTCGTTTTGTCTTGGCATTAAGTTCTCCTTGGTTAGTTAGTTCTCAATTATATTAGACTAAATTTATTTCCTGTTAAACATTAGGCTGTGCTCATTAAGTGTAGATATGTAAACATAATGAAAACAATTTTCAATTTCTTCTCACTATTAAGGATATAGCTTCCGATACGCTGATCATGAAATTGGTCTTAATCTCAATATTTATGATTTTCACAAATGCTATGTCTTCGGATTTACTTGATACTATTGCAGACCTAGAGCTTAAGAAAAGAGACTTAAGTATTCTCAAAAGTGAGATTTCTGCAAACTTTGAGTATGCTCAAGGTCATCAGGAAACATCTGAAAGCACAGCTCATCTCTCCGACATAGAAAACTTAGTCCAAAAGCAAGAGGCCCTACTTGATACTTTCAGTGTCCTAGAAGAAAAATTGGACTTGATTGAACTCAAAGCTAAGTTTTTAGATTTAAAAGATATAAGATTGGAAAGCCAGCACTTTGTTAATAGAACAATGAAACTTCAAAAAACTATAGACAATATATCTCATTCAAAAAATCTAAAGAAGTACTTAGACTTTTTTATTCAAGAGAAATTTGACCAAGCTGCCATCATAAAATCAGTTCTTAACTTTAAGGATCTTTCTATATGTAAGAATTTTGAACTAGAAAGTGAACTTGTTAAAAAAGACAAAATTGTGCAAGAGAAAAGACTATTAACCATTAAACAAATTAGTTTAGAGGTAGACAAAGAAATAGAGCTTATTCAAGGAATCTTTAAATCTCTTTATAGATTACACTCACTTTCACAAGCGTTAAGGCATACCTACGCTCTCAATGTTAATTAAAAGCAAGTACTTAGCCCATTGACAATAATTAAGAAATTATTAAAATTACCGATAAGAGTCTACGGAGAAACTATGAGACTTATATCATCATTATTTATTGCAACACTTTTCACTTTCGGAGTTGGAAAATATCACTTCGGACAAGATAGTGAATTAAAGGTCGGAAAATCGTTAGCAAAATTAATTGAAAGATCTAGGTTACCAGCAAGTCTTAAAGGTCTAACGGTAACAATACCAATAGGTCAAGTTGCATACATTGATGAAGATACAAATATTGATAAATTAATTATTTATGGTGAGCTGAGATGTAAAACGAGCACTGCGAGTCCGATCGTTGAGTTAAAAGTTAAAACCATTATCGTTCATGGAAAATTTATTTGTGGAAGTGCACAAAATCCCTATAGAAAGAAACTTATTATTTCCCTTAAACACTCGGCTAGTGACCCAGTCCCTAATCCTTCTTATCGTGGAATTATGGTCATGATGGGTGGGGAGTTGAGTTTATATGGAGACACATCAAAGTCTGGCTGGACTAAACTTGACCAAACTGCAAATCCTGGAGATGATTTTATACACTTAGTTTCTCGTAAGAAGCTTAAAAGCAAACTTATTTTTTTTAGAAAATCTCCCTCTTCAATTAGAACAACAGCTCCAACATTAGCAAGATCTTGGAAGGTTGGGGATGATATTGTGGTGGGTCCCACTGGATTTGATCCATCTGAGGCTGAGAGTTTTAAAATAGTAGGGTTCGATGCAACCGAACCAAATAAAGTATATCTTGATCGCCAAATTCAATTTACTCACTATGGAGAAAAGCAGATAATTGATTCAAACTCCATGGGAAGAGTTACCTTCGATGAGCGAGCAGAAGTTGCAAACCTTACGAGGTCAATCGTTATTAGGGCCGATGAAACTAATGGACCGATTGACGAAAGTGATGGTCCAAATGCTCAGCTAGGTGGGCATGTTATGAGTCACCACGGAGCCAGCTCATATATTAGTGGAGTTGAATTTTATAAAATGGGGCATGCCGGAGTCATGGCAAGATATCCCTTTCATTGGCACCATGCTGGAGATGCTTCCGGACAATTTATTAAAAACTCAAGTATTCACCATAGTTACCAAAGATGCATAACTATCCATAAAACTAATAATGTTCTCGTTAGTAATAACGTCTGTTACAACTTTAAAGGTCATGGCTTCTTTTTAGAAGATGGCGATGAGACTGGTAACACACTGATTAGAAACTTAGCTATAGAGGCAAAAGCTCCAAGTGAAAACAAAATATTATTAGCTTCTGATGATATTTATAATTCTGAAACAGCAGGGAGATTTCCTTCTGTATCAGCTTTTTGGATTTCAAATCCTGATAATACAGTTATTCATAATACTGCTTCTGGTTCAGTTGGATCTGGCTTTTGGATGTCTTTTGAAAACCAGATTAAAGATGGTGCAGGTAACGTACTTGCAAGTCCAATTATAACGAACACTAGAAATTTTAGCTATAATACTGCTCACACTATGAAAGTTGGAATTACTTGGGATGGAGCTGCCACAGCGGGACTCACTGGAAATCCACGAAATCCTCATGATCGATATTTACAATCGGCCCACTACAGACCCGGTGAGACTCCAACATTTGTAGGACTCAAGGCCTATAAGAATACCCTTACTGGTATTTACTTTAGAGGACAGACAGTTCGATTTAAAAGATTAATCTCTGGCGATAATGGGTGGAGTTTCTGGTGTGGATACAATCAAATTGTTCAAGATTCAATCCTAATCGGAGAGACGGAAAATTCATCAGAAGATATTAATAGCTATTTTTATAATAATACAAATGGAAGCCGTTTTAGAAAAACAGGTATGGTTATGTATGACGGACCGTTTGAGGTTCATAATACAGACTTTGTTGGATACTCAACAATACCAAGAATGACCGAAATTAGAAATTCAACTTATGACACAGTTGTTGTTCCTTTTACTTCTACAGGTGGGACAAATAAATATACAAATTTTTCAAGCGGACTGTCTTTCTCTCCTGAGCCGTTGCATCGTATTCACGTACAAAGTGAACATATTTATAAAGATAGACAGTACTTGCATAGTGGTACTCTTAGAGATTTAGATGGAACGCTCACTGGAAGAGGTCCAGGCTCTATAGCTGTTGCTAAACGTTCTCTGGCAATCACAGCTCAAAGTGACTGTACTGAAGGCGGCGACTCTTTTCATAATTTTGTTTTGTGCTCTAGTAATCATACTGAAGGAAGTTTTAATTTTATGAAATGGGGGGGCCCAGTCAGCGCTTGGAGTACTCCGTACATTGCGAGAAGGAATGATGGAGTTTTTACCTATCCAAAAAATGAGTGGAATTATGTAAAATATAGTCCAAATAATGTTTTTTCTACAGTTAATAGTCATGACTTTACTTATGAGGTTCTGCCATATGATCAATATTATGATGATGTTGATAAAGGTGTAACTCCTCAAGTAGAAGCCAACTCTGAAAGTGAGAATCCATTTAGCCCGGTTGTTAAGTTTATTGCCTACGGTAAAAATTGTCGCCTAGGTGATGATGCTGTTGAGGTGAACTCTGTTCAAGAACTATATACGCAGAACCACACCGCATACTATACTGACGGGGAAGATTTCTATATGAGACTGCTGCCTAATGAGAGATGGAGAATGTTCTCTGATGCACAATTTATTCAAGCCACTGCAAATGCCACAAATAATAGATTTCCTATTGTTTGTGATGACGAGCCAATTGCAAAGAGAATTGTTGGTGATATTGATTCTGTTATAAGAACTTCTAACACAACAACAGTAAGTGGTTATGCTTGTAATTACACACATCCAAGTTCAATAAGAGTGAAGCTTTATGCCGTAGGACCTCAAATCTATGTGACAAAAGGCAAAGATATGAATAAGACGACTCAGACAAATCAATATTACTACGAGTTGAGCGACGTTTACAGCGGTCAGGTCTCTGATGAAAATACAGCTTTTAAATGTGGAAGTGTGAAAACAAGTGGCAGACGATTTACTTTTAGTATCCCCAATGAAGACTTATCTCCATATGGTCAACATAAGTTTTACGTTAAAGGGATGTCTAATAGTACAAATCGAGACCGGTTTATTTCAGGTTCTGGTAAATATCCTGTCTTTCTTGGTACCATTTACCGTAATAGATGAATGGCTATATAATTTATAGTTATAGTAAGTTCGAAGCATCTGAATAAGGGGGCACCGTTCAATAAACCTATGTGCAGAGATAAGCTATAATTCCAGTCACGACGCAAGTCGGAGGCATAAAGCTTATTTCGACTGGAAATAGACCCTTTACACCAACTCTGAGATAATCACAGCGAATTACCATCTCATGAGATTCAAGCCCATGTGTAAGAGACTTTGCACCTTCAAGGTCTAAAAAAATCTACATCTCTCATCCTCTTTCTTTTTTCTATCACTTCTTTTTAAACATCAGCTATTGTTGACCACAGGATCACTGAAAGCGATGAGACCAAGTTTGAAGAAAAGACTAATGATTTCAGATAGATTATTCATTGCGACCATATAATATATTCATTTTTATTATTCAAGGTCTAATAAAATTGATAGGTTAACCAGAAATATGAAATATGGGGTTTAAAGTGAGTCAAAAGACTTTTCAAGATTTTTCGCTAGATGAAAATTTGCTTTTAGCATTAGATAAGCTTGGATTTGTGAATCCAACTGAAATTCAAGAGAAGGCAATTCCAGAAATATTAAAAAGCTCAAATGACTTTGTTGGACAAGCACAAACTGGAACAGGTAAAACTTTTGCTTTTGCTATACCCTTATTACAAAAAATAAATCACGACTCAGATAAAGTTCAAGCACTTATTTTAGCACCTACAAGAGAACTTGCTCAGCAAGTGGAAGTTGAAATTCAAAAACTTACTATTCATCAAGATATAAAATCTATCTGCTTATTCGGCGGAACTGAATTTGAACCACAGCTTAGGGGACTTCAAAAGAACCCTCAAATTGTTGTTGGTACACCCGGCAGAGTGCTTGACCTACTTAAAAAGAAAAGACTAAAGCTCGATAGTGCTAAAATTTGTGTATTAGACGAAGCTGATGAAATGTTGACAATGGGCTTTATTGAGGACGTTGAAGAAATACTTGAGTTCTTCAACGGCAACAGACAGTTAATAATGTTCTCAGCCACTATGCCCAAAAAAATATCAACATTAATAAAGTCAATCTTCAGAAAGCCAACATTTGTAAAAATTGAAAATGTATCACTCAGTAATGATGATATTGAACAAAGTTACTTTGTTGTCAAAGATAAGCACTTTAAAGAAGCCTTAGGTCGTCTGGTTAGCGATTCTGAAGATATTTATGCCATGGTTTTTTGCCGAACTAAACTCGAGACAAAAATCGTTGCTGATGATCTAAAGAAACGCGGTCACTCCGTTGAAGTCTTAAACGGTGACATGGGGCAAGCTGAACGTGACGATGCCATGAATAACTTTAAGAAAAAGAAAGTAAATATAATGGTTTGTACCGATGTAGCTGCTCGTGGAATCGATGTTGATACACTTACTCATGTTATCAATTTCGGACCACCTAGAGATAACGAAAGTTATGTCCATCGTATCGGTAGAACTGGTAGAGCAGGCTTAAAAGGTAAGGCTTATACTATTATTGGGCCTGGTTCGGTTTCAGATATTAAAAGCCTTGAGGGGCATCTTAATAAAATAATTGAGAAAAAAGCACTTCCACCTATCTCTAGTCTTATTGAAAATTTAGTAAAAAAAGAAGTTCTTGCTGCTGGTTTTATAAAAGATGCTATCCAGACTAAAGGAGAAGATTTCAAAATAGATCCATCTTTTGCGATAATAAAGAATGAGTTCGCTGATCTTAGTAAAGAGGAAATCTTGAAGCTAATGTTTGTGTGGAAATTCAATAAGGAAATGAGACATTTAAATAATTTATCAGATATAGAAAAAATAAATCCAAACAAAAAAACCAAAGTTAACAAAAAGAGAAAAAATGTTCGAAATCGGGAAAGTTAATACACTTATTGTATCAAGAGAAACTAGTTCAGGCTTCTATCTAAAAGATGGAGAAGAGTACGGTGAAGTTTTTCTTCCACCATCAATGTCAAAGAAAGTTTTATCGATTGGTGATTCTGTCGATGTCTTCTTGTATATAGATACGAAGGATCAGGTCGTGGCCACTTGTGCAACGCCAATAGCTCAAGTTGGAGAGTATGCCGTTCTTGATTGTATTGATGTACAAGATTTTGGTGCTTTTTTTGATTTAGGAATCGAAAAACATCTACTAGTTCCTGGAAATGAGCAAAAAGAAAAAGTTTCACAAAATAATGAATACCTTCTAAGAGTATGTATTGAAGAGGGAACCGACAGAATCTTTGGTACAACTAAACTTGGGAAGTACATAGAATCTAGTGAGTTCGATATTGAAGTCAATCAGAAGGTTGACCTTTTTCTCGCGACAGAAACAGATCTTGGAATACGAGTAATTATTAATAAAAAGTTCATTGGAATTATCTACCAGTCTGAGATCTTTACGAACGTAAAACTTGGAACAACTGTTACCGGCTATGTGAAGAAAATTAGAGATGATGGCTTTGTAGACTGTGCACTTCAAATTCAAGGTATTAAAAACTTAGATAAGTCTAAGATAAAGATTATGGAATTTCTTCATAGGCATAATGGGAGAAGTCACCTCAATGATAAGAGCTCTCCTGAAGAAATTATGGACCTTTTAGGTATGAGTAAAAAGACATTCAAAAGTTCACTTGGAATGCTCTATAAACATAAAAAAGTTATCATCTCAAAAGATGGGATAGAGATTGTTAAAAATGATCCCAACTTATAAGATTGTTCAATTAACATCTGAAGAATTCAATCTTCATTACAACAAACATAAAGATAGTCTTTTTGACTATGACCATAGCTATCTTTTGTGGGAAGCTTTGTCAGAAAAAGAACTTGAAAGTGTTAAGAGACTTCGAAAAAACTTAAATGAAAGAGTTGAACTTTATTTCGGTGCATTTGATAATGATGACAACTTTGTTGGCTGGAGCTGGGGTTTTCAAGAAAGCTCAGTAAATTTCTATATGGCAAACTCCGCTGTCTTAGAAAATCACAGACGAAGAGGTATTTATTCTTCTCTTTTAAGAGCAATGATTAAAGGTGCAATAGATGAGGGCTTTCAGGTTGTGACTTCAAGACATAATGCTACTAACAATTCAGTTCTAATTCCAAAACTCAAAGAGAACTTTATTATTTCAAAGATGGAACTCGACGATATCTTTGGTGTTCTTATCCATCTTCATTATTATGCGAACACAACGAGAAGAAAAATTATGGATTACCGTAGTGGACAGTTAAAACCAGACGATCAAATCAAAAAACTTTTAAAAATATAGGGAACAAATGAGCTTCAACCTTCTCACTCTTCTTGATGATATCACCTCCACAATGGATGATGTTGCCATCATGACAAAATTGGCCATGAAAAAAACAAGTGGTCTTATTACAGACGATCTGGCCGTGAATGTTGGGCAAGTCGACGGTGTTGAACCAAAAGAAGAGCTTCCTATAGTATTTAAAATCTTTATTGGCTCGCTTGCTAACAAAGCTATTATTATTCCCTTTGTTCTCTTTTTGACTTTTAATGCTCCTGTCATATTGAAATATATTTTACTTGCGGGGGGTGTCTATCTAAGTTACGAAGGTGCCCACAAAATTTATGATAAATTGTTCGAAAAGAAAAAAGTTAAAGAAGAAATAAGCTCTACAAATGTGAAAGGTAAAATATGGGGGGCAATTAAAACTGACTTCGTTTTATCAATCGAGATTATGGTTATTGCACAAAGTTCGATTACTGGCGACTTGATGGGACAATCGATTACACTTTCTGTTATTGGAATTGCTGTCTCGCTTCTAATTTATGGTCTTGTTGGATTTCTAGTTAAGATTGATGATTTTGGTTTATTTCTTACCCAACGAAACTGGGAGAGAACTGGCATCTTCCTAGTCGAGTTAATGCCTAAGGTTATGAGAACATTATCAGTTGTTGGTATTGTTGCGATGTTCATAGTTGGTGGTGGGATTTTTACTCATCATTTCCATTTTAGTTTTATCCCTATCGAAATTATTCAAAATACTATCATCGGTATAGCTGTTGGAGCTATATCACTTTTTATTTTCTCTATTCCAAAGCTTATTAGTTCAAAATTTCAAAAATAGTACAACTTTCACTTTGATGTTTTAATGTGTATAGTTGGAATAAGATAAATCTCAAAAAAAGAAGAACAAATATGGAAATTAATATATCGCAAAATGTGGCCATTCTAGTTGATGGCAATAATATCGAAAGATCAATTCACACTCTCTATAAGTCCGATCAAATTATGATTAATTTTGATAGTCTTGTGCCGTCTTTGTTGCAAGATAGATCACTATCTCGCTTTATCTACTTTAGAGAAGGAAAGAGAATATCTAGTAAACTTGCAGACAGACTTCAAGAGAAGTTCCATGGATCAGTTCAGCCTTGCCATAAAAGTGCGGATATTCCATTGACGATTAAAGCTACTCAACTCGCTTCTAAAGTTGACACTATAATCATCTGTTCAGGCGACTCAGATTTTGTAGAGTTGGTCTCACATCTCAAGAATGAAGGTGTTAGAGTTGAAATTTGTGCTGTAGAACAGACTCTTGCTGGAATACTTAAAGATGAGGCTGATTACTATCATCCCATCTCAAAAGATGATTGCTTTAACTTTCCAAAGAGTAGTAGAGCCACAGCTAAAGTAACAGAGAGCAGAATGGCCAAAAAAACTGTTAAAAAAACATCTAAGAAAATAACTAAAAAGTCATAAACTAAAGTATTCTAAATAATTGACCGATATAGTTTTTATGAAGCTTGTCATGGGTCTGATATTTACTCTTTCAATCTCTGTGTTTGCTCAAGACGATACTCAATTGTTTGATGCTTACATGGCTGATGTGAACGCAAATCGAGTCAACAAAGTCTCTAGTCTTTCTTACGTAAAATCAGTTGAGAATAAACTATTTGAAAATATATCATCACTTTTCGATGACCTTCAGGTGAGTATGAATCAAGTTGGCTATATCGCACCCGAAGATAAGGTTCATGAGTTTTCAACTAAATGGATGAGTCACTCTAAAGAAGTTAATATAGAAAAACTGTTGAAAAATATTATTGCTGATCCCAAGTTACCTTTAAAGGATCCTAGAGTTGCTAAAATATTAAAAGACAACCGTAAGTACTCACAAATTCTTCGTGAAAGTTTTTACATTTTCGATAAAGACCATGTTGCGCCCAAGAAATTACAGAATATAGTTAAGCCTTTTGGAAAACTGAATGATGCAGTAGTTGCAGGCGATCCGAATTTAATTGAGCAGTATTCAAGTAAAGTTCTTAAAGGATACGAAAGTATTGATACAAAGCAGATTCTATCTGAGTTTGATTTTATAAATAAGAAAGAATTCGATGAATTTTATAAGACGGTCAAAAAAGATGTAAAAAACCTTTTAAAAAAATCTTCTCACTCAGTTCATGACTTTCATAATCTGCGTAAGCATCACAAAAAGTTTTTAATAATCTATTTTAACTTAGACGGTGCTGGGCCAACTGCCAAAGGTGGTTTGTTGGATAATTACATTACTCAATTGGGTGACCTTAATGATATCTATGTCGATATGGAGATGAGATTTCAGGTAAACTTTGAAAGTCATGAAATATTAATGGATGAATCAATCAAAAGAAATATGAATAAAACAATACGCTTTTTAGAAGAAGATATGATTAGCGTGAAACTTGGTCCAAGTTGTATTTCCGCATTTAAAGGTTTATGATTTTCTCTCTTTAGGAGAAAACATGTACTTTATATTCGCTCTAATATCATTATCT
>Ga0307930_1000179_pt1 | contig 48617 bp, 42 predicted proteins | sample OrgLakmetageno46_FD_203161 | JGI IMG/M metagenome (GOLD analysis project Ga0307930, IMG submission 203161) | Saline water microbial communities from Organic Lake, Antarctica - #46 | ecosystem: Environmental > Aquatic > Non-marine Saline and Alkaline > Saline | place: Antarctica: Organic Lake...
TGAGAGACAACCACACAAATCAATTGAAAATTATTCGCTCAAACTTGAGGGCGTCTGCCTGCCATTAGTTCCAAGCTAGAAATTCGTAAAGTCTATCACGAAGAACTCTTTCTCACATCTGCACTGTGTTGGTGCTGCGGCGTTGATTTGCAATTGTAGTGCGCGTAGGCGTCTGCCATATAACTGAGACCAACAAGGTAGCAACTAGTCACGCAATTGCAAGCTGCACATGCAGCAAGAAAATTGCAACCAACTTTGAGCTGCTGCACATTGTCAATCGCAATTACGCTCGTGCACGGAGTGACAGTCGTGTCATCCATTAGCTCTCCGTGCTCCTGCTAGCCGCAGCAGAGAAATCGCAAGGTAATGAAAGAGAAAAGCTAAGAATGTCAATCCATGTGTTCAGGAGATTTTGAACTCAACTCTGACGGAGTTCTGTTCCAAGTTTACAATATTTATCGTACTCATGCTGTGGGCTTTCCAGGTGCAAAAAGCCAGTAACAGCCCCAGGATCTCAAATCTCAAATAGACGGTATGGCACTCATCATAAAGCGCTGAAATAAACACCAAAATAGTTAAGTTTATTATATAGTTTGCATTCGTGGCTTCGTACCGGGGAATATGCCTCCTGTGTGCTGTTACGAAGATGTCGACGCTCATGCGGGTGTGATTTTGTGGGCTTCGACGTGGACTCGGGCCTTCTTAGCTCTATCTAGCTAGACTTTTCGGCAACGATGCACCTCCTCGTTTGTCAAGTTGGTCTTTATGGAAAATTCTGACACGCTAAGTTCTTTTGCCAGCGGCTCATTCGGGAGATATGGCGCGTTCGCGGGAAGCGAAGGCGTAGCCTGCCATGAATCTGAGCTTGATATTTTCGTTTTGCAGTGTACCTTTATTATATTAGAGCTATTTGTTTTAAAACCCTAGCTAAACATTTTTAGCAATTTTGATCGCGCCTTGAAGGGGTTTATAAGGGCCGATTTCGATGAAACCGCGCGAGTTTGCCTCTTTCCAACCACCAAAGAAACCATTCATGACATAAAAATGCCCCTTGGAGGCGTTTGAAATTTTCCAATTTTGGGTCCGTCGGGGCTACGTAAATCAGGGTTGAGATTCCCTAGGCCCACCGGACCCAAAATCTCAATTTTTCGACCAATTCCGATTCTCATTTTTATTTCTGTAATGGTCTCTTTGGGGGTAGCAAAGAGCGAAACAGTCGAGGTTTCATTCAAATCGGCCCGTATAAGCCCCTAAAAAGAGCTCCTAAAGATGATTTTTTTTAAGGAGCTACGAGACGTCGCGCTTTTAACATAATAGCTCTAATATAGTAAATACACACTGCGAAATGAAATATTCAGCGTGGATTCAAGCTTAGCTAACCTTGCGCAACCTGCGAGGCGCGTGATAACTCCCGATAAAGCCGCTGCCTTAAGGATTCAGCATGATAGAAGTTTACGTGACAACCAATTTAGTAGTGGAGAAGTTGAACCGCCGCCGTGCCACGGCGGTAGTGCCATTATATACCAACAATTACCAACCCATTACACCACCTACAAAATCATACCCATAACTCCACAACCCATTCCACCCACAATTTCCAATGAAATCCCAATAAAAGCATATAGGAAGATGGGTAGAAAATCATATAGGAAGATATATAGGAAGAGTTGTAGTGTAGGTAATGGTATTTAAGCAGTGTTCCACGCTCGACATTGCCGAGTACCGAGCAAGGTGCCGAACGGACCGAGCAGCCGAATATTGCTCGCTGCTCGGTCCAGTTCGACATCATTTCACGCGCGCCTGTTCGATTCGGTTGTTCGGTTCGGCGTATCAGCCGGGGGTGCTGCTCGGCTTTGGTGCTCGACTACGATTTTTTTTGCAAAAAATTACCAATTTCGTGTGGGTTTTGGAAATTTGTATAGGGAGGCACCTTTTCCCCACTTGGGGGTGGTGTCCTGCTCGCGCTGTTCGCGTGCTCGACTATTTGCTCGGCACATCTGCCTGGCGGTTTGCTCGATTCGGCTGCTCGCAAGACGGTTACCTCTATAGGCCTATTCGGTTCGACTGCTCGTTCGACTAAGTTGGCTACCCCTCCCTGTATTCGGTTCGGTATTCGACATCAAAATCGTGCCGAGCGTGGAACACTGGTTTTGTTCGTTTCGGGTTTTATTACGCGACCATCACTAATCGAAACCCAGGGACCCAGATGAAGAGGCAAATAAGCAAAATGCAAGAAATACACAATGCGATGTCGTCTGCAAACTACAGTAACCGCTAGTCCGCTAGTCTACTACAGAAGTAGTAGGCCTCTAAGCTTACTCAACCTTAGCTACTAGACTTAAATCGACTACTGAAATTAACTCGCGAGAGGCAGTTATTGCGCTCGTTCCAAAGCTTGTTTCTAATCGGAAGCCATTTTTCGTACGTATGGCTCGCTAGCCTGGCTTTGAAAGTTATTATCTCTTATCAAGAATGAAAGCTCAACTTATCGGCTTCCTAGCGATCGCGTCCGCTTCAACTCTTTCGTCTCCTACTAGCAGTGACTTAGCAGATGATAACAGTGAAACTTCAGATCATCAAGGAATGGAGCAGAAGAGGCGGCGACTGGGGTTGAGTCGACAGGAAGCCCGCGCTGCCAAAGTCGAAGACATCATGTGGTCAGGTTCACCTTCTGCTGACGGTGTTCACAGCACAGCACCACCGCCAAATGCTGGACCGGTTGAAGGCGTCAGCTACTGGTACGAATCATTATCACATACTCTAACGAAGCATAAAGTTAGGACTGCAGCCATTGATGGTATGTTCACGTCGGTTGATCTGTATTCTGGTACTTGACACAGGGATTGGGAGACCATCGACTTCTTCACTGACCGCACTCGAGGTGAAGGCATGCTCTCAGGACCATGCCTGATGCGCAGGTATGCTACTTGAATATTCCCGAAGAGTAAGCTCGCTTTTTGCTTTTAAATGCTCTACTTTATCTCTGCGTATGTACTTCTTGTAGCGTGCACACGAGACTTATTCAAATATACTGTATCTTGTTCGTAGCCTTGCAATTTAGACATCGGTTTCATAATCTATTTCTCATTGAAGTGTATTGTTTATTCAAGTTAATAATTCTCCGCCACATGTTTTTTTGGTCTCGTGCGAACGCCCGTCTTGTGGCACAGGTGCGACGGAATCGACTTCGTAGCCGCGATTCAGAGAGACTTGCAACCCTGGCGCATGCGCGGGGGAATCGCCATCAGCGACGTCGACGCAGCGGCAAGAGCCATTCCAAAAGAAGCTCTCCGCATCACCATACTCGACGGCGAGTTGTACGCAAGCGGCTTCGGGCTCGGGTAATGAGACGAAGCCGATTTGATATGCTATTGGACAGAAAGCTAAATTTATTTCCGCTAACACGCCTCAAGATTTTACTTTCGCACTATCCACCTCCCTTGTTGTCTCTCATTTTCACATTTGATGGCATGCTTCTAATTCTTTCATCTTTATTACACAGGTGGGGCGTGCGCGATGGGCAGTGGCTCATGCTTTTGCTCGAAATGATGGAGCACCACAAGTGAGAGTGTGACTTCTCTTCTAGCTCAATTTCTGCATACTTCTACTACTTCAATTTTGGTTTGAAGTTGTGAATACCACATACGCATTTTGTTCATCTATGTCATACTCGTCGTATTTTGTCACCACTCCCATGTATGTGCAGATGGATGTTCCCCGAGCGCGTTGACTTTGTGTTAAACACCAATGACCGTGCGCACTTACCTCGCAACGCGACTTACGCTGCCTCCTCATCGTCTTCTTCCTCTGTAAAAAATACAAGAGGCCCGCCACCGCTGCCGTTTGCGCTCAGGTGTGTCGATGTGGTGCTTGTTCTTTTCTCTCACGAAGCTTGATTCTTCAGTTGGTCTTATTAGCTCTGAATATGGCTGAATTTGAACCTTGTCCCTATCCATCATCGGAGTAATGGTGCTCCTTAGTTTCTTGTTCCATCTTCAATTTTATCCTAATTTCCTCCTTCTTGCATATCTATTTTTTCCATTGAATTCATCTACCCCTTCTCACTTTTCTTATTCGTTGTCGTTGCATCATCATCAGTTTTGCCCAGCACGCAGACTATTTGGATGTCGCCATTCCCGACCCGTCGCTCTGGAGTTGGCCTGAGAATTTGATCCGCCCTTATTGGCAGCTACTGGCGAGCACTGAGACCAGGCAAATGTTCAACAGCCGCATTGATAAGGTAATGTGATTACAGCAGCCTCATGAGAAATGACACGATAGTCTTAATTAAAATACTTGAGAAGTACTCGTAGTAGATAAGTAATGAAAGATATTGTAAACTTCTGGTTCGATGCATGACTCAACTTGAGCGATTACTTGATTTTTGAAAGCACACAAAAATAACTGGCGTTGAGGCTAACTTTATCTCAACCTTTTTTTTCTTCTGCTACTTGATTAAGGCGTTTTGGCGAGGAGGGGTTGGGAAAAATGACGCCACAAGAGCCGCGCTTTTACAGTGCCCTTCTTCCTCCTCAGCAAGAAAATCAGCCTCAGCGCTTGGAGAAGAAGCCTTCGACTTCGCTCACGCCGTAAGTTGTAACCGTATATACGTAAATGAGGACTGCACTGATTCGGAAACCACTACAGTAGATAACTACCTCTAAATTTTGATTCATTCTCATACTACGTACATCTCACTTTGCTGTCTTGTTAGTTGTCATGTGAGCATTTGTGTTTCTTGATTGTTCTTTTTCTACAAGGTGCGTACTTGGCCTGAGTCCTGGACCCCGGCAACTGAAATATGCCGTTACAAGTACGGTATCGTCACCGCTTCATCCTCCTCGTCGACAACCTCCTCTTCCGCAACCTTTTCCTCCTCATCGTCGCAAAATTCCTACACCTCGGCCATTGCGCGTGCCCTGGCCTGCGGAAATGTCCCCCTCTTAGTAGGGGAACCACTGGCCGCTCCAGCCAGCGAGGCACCAACAACTGCAGCAGCAGCGCCAGCACCAGAAGTAGGCGCCCACGCGCCTTACTATGCTCGATGGCTCCGGCAAAACTACCATTTCTTGCACGTGCGAACTGGATCATCGAGCAGTACTGGAGCAGGAGCTGGAGCTGGAGCAGAGGGCGCGCATCAATCGCAAGATCCTTTGATGTGCTCGGACTTGAGCCGCGCGATTACTTGGGCGCGTGCCCATCGAGATGAAGCCACGGCCATTGCCAGCGCTGCCAGGCGGTTTGCAACCAACGTGTTAGGGCCTCGCATCGTTCACGAGTACCTTTTGACCGTGCTCAGCGAGGTGCTCATAAACATTTTGAGTACTACCATATTCTCAAATACTTCCTACTTCCCTCCTTAATATGTCTGTCTACTCTCTGTAGGCTACGCATTTGTCTTCTTTACAATGCTTGCCGGTTTCAAATAATTAAAAAAAAAATCAAACTCTCTTCTCACTTCAACCTTCACTCTTCTTTTCAGGTGTCTCGCCTTCAAGCGCTGCACACTTCACGCTACCCCTACGGCCTTGCAGCTGGGCAGCCAGGAATGGTGAAAGTGACCAAGGACAACCTAGGCCAACTCTTTGAAAGGAGCAGCCGTGGGAAGGTAACACACACTTTTAAGACTGTTTGAAGGAAAAATAATATTATCTTGATTTTTCGTTCGCTTTCTCGTTCAAGCATGTACTCACTGTCTTATTGCTTCTTCTTCTTCAAACAGAGTGGCGTGCTTGCTGCGACGGCAGCGTACTGGCACGGCACTCCCTGCCCTGTAGACAAATGCCCCCTGTGCTGCGTGCTAGCTCCTACGAGCGCGAAGGTGCGTGAACATATACGGGTGTGTGTTTTTGGACTTATATCATACCGTGAATGCTCTTCGCGCACTCTGCTTCCCGCTTGTGCGAATCTCTTCGCGCAAAAGCTCGCACTGCATTCATGAAAAGAAGTGACGAATCCCTTCTGTCGTAATCAGGCCTCGAGAAGAAACGCTGGGCAGCCTCTTTCCAGCTCTCTGATCGCTCACAGTAGCGCGCGCATAGCACGCAGCCAGCAAGACTTGATGCGGCACGACCTCATGATGCTCTCGACCGGCGGGTCCATGGCGGGTGTGGCCAGCAGCGCCCTCTTGGGGAAGCCGCTGGGGAAGCAGTGGTTTGAGCAAAGCAAAAAGAAGAAATGGTCTCCAGCGAACAAGACGCGCGCGTTTAAACGAAGCCAAGAAGCCGCTTCGAAATTTTACTAGCAAAAAGAAACATGATAAATGCAGGTAATGGGCATCTAGCAATGCTACTATGGCACTGTATCTATCGACTACCGGCCTAGTTACTTCAAAGGCCTTGTATCATTGGCTTATTAGCAGGCGAATCCAATTAATTGCCAACGGCCAACGAGCAAGCACTTCGTGCCTTATGCCTGCGATGAAGCCCTCGTCCCTCGTCAACTAACTAGCCTTCCTCTTACAGTATATTTCAGATTGTACAGGCAAGATTGGAAGTATGACTTCTTCTTTCCAAAAGGAGCGCACCACTCCGCAGTTGCTTGAATCATATCAATTCTAAGAATACAAAGAAGCCATAGCACGGATAAATGGGCAATGGGGATTTGTAGTTATGAGTGCCTATATGCAGTCGTCAAAAGTATGGTATCTCTGTCTGAATCTGGGATCCGCGCCTGTTTCCTGTTTGCTTTAGGTATGTATCTGCCTTCTGCCTATCCTTCCTGCTTTTAATATCTCTTGCTTGTATGGCTGCCACCGCTGCCACCCTTGGTCATTTTCTGTAGTGTGCTTTTCGCACGTCAAATCGCCTTGATTTTTGATTTTTTGCTCGCAAATCGACGTGCGCACGTGTTGGAGCGGACCGCAGATGTCGCACTTGTTTGTGTTGCGCACATCACCACTGCACTGCAGCGGGTTGCTATCTTGCTTCTGTAGTATCAAATCAGCGGCGCGACATGAGCTGCCCGCCTTGCACGTGCGCCGGGTGAATGAGTTGCCCGCCCCAACGGGTAAAATGGTCTTCTTCAACCACATTCCTGAGCACCCACACCCACATACGCAGACACACAGAGAAATACAAAGAAATGAGTTTTCCTTGGCAGTTGCAAACTCCCCTTCCTAGAACTCCTGTTTCTGGAAGCGATATCTCCTACAATATTCAAAGTCTACTTTTTTAAAAGCTCATACCGGAAATCGTAGCCTTCTGCGGCGAATTCAATCGAATTCCGTGCCGCCATGTCCCACAGCTCCTGGGCGCTGTTCCAGTATTTGGCGCGGACCCGCGACGAGTAGTCGCTGTGCAACGGCACGTACCGAACTTCCACCTGTACATTGACGTCACCGCGAGCATGTGCACAAGCATTGCGTGTCAGTAATCATATACATTCGTTCAACATCTATGAAAGCACCAAGAAGACGTAGCCAAACTCCTGAACGTCTCATCAAACTAACAAAATGCTCTCCTCACCTGGTCATGAAAGTGAATTCGGCGCCCATTTTTGCCGCCGCCACCTCCTCCGGCACCACCAGCGCCACTGCTGTTGCTATTGCCTCCCCCAAAGGCCGACGCCGCTCGCTTCCACCACACCGGCTGCCCCCCCGCGAGAGGGGTCATTTGCGGCGGCGTGGACTGGTCTAAAATGGGGGTGCCTGGCAACGACCGGCTCGGCGACGGTGAAGTTCCAGCAGTGGAAGTGCCGGGCGAAGAGCGCCTGCCTCCAGCGTCTCCTCCTCCTCCTCCGCTTCCAGTCGCTCTGTCCGTGGCACCACTGTGGTTGCTGTCATTCGCCCCACCACCACTGGCACTGCCAGCCCCACTCGCGACACTCGCTGCCCAGGTGGCTCCTCCGGCCGTTGCCGCACCGATGCCACCGCTGCTGTTGGCGTTTCCGGACTCTGCTGTGCTCCCACTGCCGTTGCCAGCATTGCTCGCACTACTGTTGCGCCCGCTAATCCCGCTGCTGCTGCTGTTATTGTTGTTGCCAGTGTTGCTGTTGCGGAGCTTCGAGGCCAGGCCGCCCGCTCGCATGGGCTCCGGCTGAGCTGCGCCTCCACCAGCGCCACCACTTCCGCTCGTGTTGCGCGGCTGCCTCGATGTCCCGCCACTGCTACCGCCACCGCTGCTGCTGCTGCCTCCCCCACTGCCACTGCTGCTGCTGCTCGGGCCAGCGCTCTGGTCGATGCCGAGCTGGGCCAGGTATTGGTTCCGCACTTGCCCCGAAGACCGCGGCCGCATTGGTTGTGTGCCAGAGGACGAGGACCCTGAGGCATGCGCTCTGCTGTTGCTAGCGGGACTTCCTGGACCCGACCTGCTAGACCCGTCGCCTCCGCCGCCGGTGCTGCTTTTGTGGTTGGTAGCTGAGGTGCCCGATACCTCAACACCTGCCAGAAGGGGGTTGGTGCCAGCCTCGCTGTCTCCTCGTGAAGACCCCGCCGCTGTTGACGACGACGACGGCGACGACTTCTGTTGCTTGGCCGCGTAAGCTGCAGCGGCCGCCGCCGTGGCCTGCTTCTGCTGCGCTGACGATTGCGGGCTGCCCATTTGAGAGCGCACGCGGTTTTGGGGCACGAGCTGAGTGTTGGAGGCCGCGCCCGAGATGGCCGCCACCGCCGACGCCGTGGCCTGCTGCTGCGCCTGCTGCTGTTGCTGAAACGAGCGCATTTGCTGCTCGCGCTGCTGTTGCAGGAGCGACGCGCCAAACGACGGCGTCGGCCGTGTGGTGGCAGAGGACGAAGCAGGCCGCTGGCTCCGCCCAAGGCCTCCACTGCCTGAGCTGCCAGCGCTGCTGGTGCTGTAGGCGCCGTCGCTGCTGTTGCTAACGCTTCGGCCCAGCGTGTTAATCTGGCCGGATGACCGCGTGTTTTGCTGGGAGCTCGGCCGAGCGGGTGCTCCACTGCCGCTGCTGGCGCGGTCTCCACTGCTGCTGGAGCCTCGCGCCTGCCGTCGCACCAGCGCTCGATTAGGGTTGTCATTGCTGCTCCTGGCTTCGAAATCAGCTCTATATGCTGACGCCAATCGTGAAGAGGAACCACTGCCTCCTCCACTGCTGCTAAATTCAGCGGACTGCGACGACACGGCTGCGCCGCGCTGTAATCCGCCCTGCCGTGGGTTTTGAAAAGGTGCGCTGGAGGGCCGCCCTGACCCGCTTCCACCCTGGCGCTGAGCCAACATGGGGGACATAGCGCTAGAAAGAGGCGCGCCTAGGGCGCCACTATTGTTGCTGCTGCTACCAAGGCTCAGGCCAAAGGCGCCGCCATTCCGCACCTGGTCGCGGAGCGCCGCCGCGGCCGACGCGCGTTGTGTTGGGTTGCGGTAATAGGACATATCAGGTGTCAGGAATCCCAGTCAACAACGGTTGCCTGGCTATATGGTGCCACGTCAGTTATATTACTGAAATTACACGAACGCGGAGCTGATGCGCAAATCTCGCCTTCTTCTACGCGCTCGCGAATGCAAAGCAACAAAGGCGCGCTCTTCGGGAAAGAGAACCGTGATCAAGATAGTTCAGTAGTACAGTTCAGTTGTTGTTCACAAAAACGCGCAAACTGACACCAATGGAATAATGTAGTACAATGATAAATACAGTGCGCAAATATTGTATTTTGAGAAAATACGTGCAAGCATTCTGAAAAGAATGTTCGTCGGGTGATTTTTCCACGCAATTATTTGCGTGTCCCAACAAACAACAAAAACGTGCTGCGAGAAGCTCAAACGCTGAGACGCTGAGACTGTGCCTACGACGTGATAAAATTTGCTATCTCACACGCTCCGTCGCAAATTGTCGCAGACACGCATACACTATTCCTTTCAGTAGTTCAAGTCCACACTCTACACAATGGCGACTGTGCGTGGATTTCCTTGGGACACGCCCCTACCGTCTGAGACCTTGCCAACAGATGGCGTGAGCTGCCTCGCCATGCATGACAACGCGCCGGCCTCAAGTTTGCTCGCATGTACTAGTTGGGACTCAACGGTTCGAGTTTGGAAGGTGGCTACAATTTTGTATGACCTTTGGAGCTGCTTTACATGCCTAGCTTGTGATGTACCATGAGGAGTGCCATTTGCTTGTCGTATCCAAACATCATACGCATAATCAGCCTGTTTGTTTTATTATCATTCATTGTTTAAGCTAGGCAGCAAGCATCACATTCTTCTGTTTTAATTACGTACAAATTTACTGGTTTTTTTCCAGCTCAACGGCGGCGATGCAAGTTTTGGTGGCGCTCAGACGAATGATCTCATGGGCGTGCACGCATCGTCGGCGCCCCTGTTGACGTGCTGCTTTCGGCCAGACGACAACGCCGTGCTCTTCGGTGGACTGAGCAACACCGTGCACTGCTGGCAACCTGAAACGGGGCCCGACACAACGACGGAAGTGACTCAGCATAAGTCACCGGTATTGTTGTACCTTGGGTCCAACTCAATTCCTGGAAATTTCACCTCTCGGTCTCCATTCAACCGGTTCTGCAAATACCTTGCAGTGGTGGCCAGGCCAACGAGGCTTTCTTTATGGCTGTTGCATCTCCTTTTTAGCGTCTTAAGCTAATTGATGACGTAACTCACCTCACGATGATGATGACGTCTCATTGACTCCCTTCCACTACCACAGGTGAAGGCGGTCAAGTGGCTCCCCCACCACGGGGGTCTGGTGGTCTCGGGGAGCTGGGACGCCACGCTTCGCTTCACTGACGTGCGCACGCCCCCGCACCAGCCAGCCATGGTCGTGGACGTTGGCCAAAAAGTAAGAGTGCAAACGAGCGCACACTCATGCGTGCACACGTGCTATTTCAATGTTCTAGGAGCTTACAGCACGAACTTCACATGTTGTCGATAGCAAGACAAGCAGAGAAAGGGAAAAAGGAGGAGGGGGAGGGTGCAATCCGTTTGCTGAGACTTGCCCTTGCGTGTTTTGTCCTTAAAATGGTCACCTCAATAATGCAATTAACCTCAAATAGGTGCTAGCGATGGATGCTTCCATTGCGCACGGTCTGGTAGTTGTCACCGGCCCCGATCGCACTGTGCGCACTTACGACGTGACCGACCTCGCTTCCGGCCAGCCCAGGTGTGAATGACGCACCAGCACATATTGCGAAACCTTTAGATGTACACTTACCTCTATTCTATAGCGGAGACTAAGTCAAACACTTTTTTCTTGCTTGTGCGTTCGTTTGCTTTGTGAAATCCATTTGACCGGAGAAACACTTCGAAGGCGTGTTTCTTGTCTCCACAGGATTACTGACCCTATTGTTTGCGAAACTTCCACACTCATTTTCACATGAGCCACTAGGCTGATTGACTCTTCCACGAGCGTGCTCGACCATCTGCTCCGTTCCGTCGCCCTTTTCCCAGATGGGGCTGGCTACGTAGTAGGTGGAATCGAAGGACGCGCCGAAGTCAAATATTTGGAAGGTATACATACGCCCATCTAAAGACAGCACACTGCGCACGTTTCTGTCTCACTATTTGTGTTTGATTGACTACGTGCGCGTATTGTTCGCGCACCTACTTTATAATGACGGCTGCACTTGTAACCGGTGTCTATCTCTTCTTTAGAGAGGACAAGGAAAACGGTCCATTTACACAGGAGTGTAGTTCTATGATTTTGCTTCTCTTCTTTGACCAAGAAAGCGATAGCACAATTGAATAAGATGTAGACATTCTTTTCGAGGACAAAACCTATAGCGTATTGTTTTCCAAAAAATTACTGCGTTTTTCATGCATTTCTCTTTCTGTCCATGGGGGCATGTATAAGTAAATTCGTCAGACTGACTGCTTGTACTTCCTACCACCACTTGTGATAGTAGTATCGACGAGCGCTTGTCTTTCTGAATCTCGTGTGCGCGCGTGTGTGGGTGAATGCAGGCCGCCCTCGATTGCAAGGGGACGGAAAGAAGTTTGCCTTCAAACTGCACCGCAAGAAAATCGATGATCATAGCAAGAGTTACGACCACGAGGCCCACGCCGTGAACTGCATTGCTTTCCATCCCAAGGTTCGTTGGTGATGCTACTGTTGTTGGTCAAGGCCTTAACGCATGAATAGGCCTTACTTTTTTCCTCTTTCAGTCCCGCTCGAATAAATTACCGCATCTATTTCTCGTCTAAAAGGCTCTCAATCTGTCTATTCTCTCTTCGTGCTTCTTTTCTGAGCGCGTCTTGTTTTCCGTTGGTTGTATTGTCTTGTTGTTCTCATCATCTTTTCTGAAGAATGCGTGACTCGTGTTTTGAAAAATGACGCATGACGTTACCGCCATCATGAATACAGGGCACCTTTGCAACATGTGGCGGCGATGGATCCATGGCGTTTTGGGACTACAACAAAAAAACCCGCTTAAAGGAGCACAAGGGCGCTTCCGGATCCGAATCGGTAAGCATACGTGTGCTTAGAGAGCGAAGTTGATGCGAGTGTCAACAAATGTGCTGATGTGAACGTAAAGAAAGGATATTCTAGGGGGCAGAGATAAACAATCCAGATGAACACGTATGGTATGCTTTCCACGAGTGGAAACTTAAGCAAAACAGTGAAGGATGTCCCGCGAAAACGCTCGCTCAATGTGTGGTTTGCCCGGCTTGCCTGTACAGATATCTGCTTTGGCGCTTGGCGACAAACGCGGTGAATATCTGGCCTACGCTTCGTCCTACGATTGGGCCAAAGGACCACCGAAGAGCCCCTTCAATGGAGATGCGCTCCCACCTCAACAGGTGCCGGGCATTTACGTGCACAAATGCACCCACGAGGAAATAACCCCCAAGAATTAGCAGCGCCTGCACGTTGCGTCTGCGAACAAGTTTAGCGAGCAAGATGCGATTCAGGCTTATTCATTTTTATGAGTTATAGGCCTTACGAGGTGCAAAAACATGGCGTGTTGTGCTCAGCCAAACAAAGAGAATCCATGTTAGGTGTGGTGCAGAAGTCATTCTTAAGTCAGTCCTGAGTCCTAGCACCCCCACCGCAAGGCGAATACGCACTTGCGTCTTGCGTACTGTATCGCTGCGAGCTGCCACTGCCGAAGAAAATTCAGGTATCATGCTGTTCTAGGTAGTAACTACTGCTCCTGTATTCTATATTCCTAACCATTTGTGCTTAGGAGCACCACGGGACTTATATCTTATATCTTAAACTTGAACCGCATTGCATGTAACTGCAGTCTGATGTAACGTATATGGGCAGGCCGTTTTGCACTGAAATTCCCCCCTCTCTCAAACTCTTCAGGAAGCAATAATGATATAGCTCTTCGGTTCTGCGGTGGCTATGCGGCTCTCTTTTGCTGCTTCTCTTTTCTCTTTCTCTTCCTTGCTTAGATCAGTTTCCTTCGTCTATCACGAGGGTGGCAGCTTCTGTTGCGACGCCAGGGGCCTCCTTTTCCTCTACTACAGCAGCGGCAACATTTGTAGCCATTGCTTTGTTCGACACAGGCTTGATCCCAAAGAAGCTCGTGATGGCGCGAGCAGGAAGCATCGCGGCGGCAGCAACTGCCTTCTTGCCTTTGCCACCCTTGTCCTTACTGGTCGACTTCGTACTTTTGGCCGCTTTTCCTCCTTTGGGAAGTACGTCTTTTCCTCCTTCAGACGGAGCTGGCCGCTTCATGCCACTGTCAGCTGCTGCTGTTGGAGATGCAATAGCATCCGCGGCCGAGGCAAGAGAAGGCGACGCCGATGACAACAATGACGATGACGAGGACTCAGCGGAAGCAGAAGTGGCTGCCTTGTCCACTTTCTCTGCCGTCAGGAGGTCTTCTCCACCGGGCGTTTTCAACGTTGCTGCGGGCGTAAACGCTGACGCGGCGAGGTTGCTGCCCTTGGACGTGGCCGGCGTGGCCGCGCATGATGTAGGGCTCTGATTGGTTGATTCCTCGGCATTTTTGGAAGAGGAAGACGAGCACGACGAGGAAGCCGTCGTGCTCGAGGCAGCCGGGGTCTCTAGTGGAGCCAAGTCACCCGCAGGAGCAGCAGTGACAGCCATGGCGGCTGCAGGCACCGGCGTTGCGCAAACGTTAAGAGATTTCGAGGAAGGTGACGTAGACAAGCGCAGAGCAGCAGGTGCAGGGGCAGCAGTAGTTGCCGTTGGGGCAGGTTTGGTACCCTTGCTGAAAAACGAATTCACGCTGGAAGTGGTTGCAACTTTGGACACTTTGTTGCTTGCGTCCGCAGGAAGAGTACCTGCAGTTGCTGCAGTGTCGTCTCCTACAGAAGGAGCTGGCCGCTTCACACCACTCTCATCAGCAGTTGCGGCAGCAAGAGAAGGCGACGAGGGAGAAATCTCAGCTGCCGAAGTAGCCGATGTCTCGGCCGTGGATACATCTTCAGCAACAGAAGCGGCTTGATCGGCAGTGGCAGCAGCTGGCGCGTCAGCAGAGCTTGCTGCATCACCTGACGACCCCGCCTCCACTGAGGACGACGACGGCGACGACGACGGCGACGTGGCTGCCTTGTTGAACGCGCTTTTGATCGACAGCGCCCACGACGGCACCCCACCGTTGCCCGCATACTTGGGCTTCTTCTTCGCCGCAGCCTTGGCTTCCTTCTCCGCCTGCGCTTCGGCTTTGGCCAGGGCTTTGGCCTCCTTGGCTGCGGCCGCTGCTTCCGCCCGCGCAGCCGCCGCTTGCAGTTTCGCCAGCTTCGCGCTCGCTTTCGCCGCTTCGGCTGAAGCTTTGGCGCGCTGTTTCGCTTCGTGTTTCGCTTGTTCCACGGCCAAGAACACGGCGAGCCCTTTGGTAGCCCGCACCAGTGCGGCCACGCGGCGCGCGAGCACGTCTCGCTTCGGGAGCGGCGGCGGCGGCAGGGACGGTGCTGATGCTGCTTCGACTACTGGCGCTTGTACCTCAGTTTGGATGTCCGCTGCAGGTACAGCAGCAGCAGCAGCAGCAGCAGCATCTGTTTCACTGGCGCAAGTTTCAGTCGTGGATGCTACAGGGTCGACTTCGGGTTTGGGCTGAGGTTCAGTCTCCTTTTCATCATCAATCATAGCAGCAGACACAACAACTTCTTCTTCTTCTTTGTTGTCCTTGGATTCTGGCGCTTGCTCTTCTGCAGCAGTTTCTTCCCGGCAAGTGTCCATTTCTTCTCCCTTTTCATCCTGTGCTCCTTCTTCGGTGGCTTCCTCCTCGCCTGCGGTGGTTGTCGCAGCGGTTTTCTTGGCGTGTTGCTTGGCGGCAGCTTTCGCGGGTTTGCTTGCGGGTGCTCGGGGCGGCCATCCAACAGCTTCCAGGTTTCGTAACGCCGCGTCGTAGGCAGTCACTTCCGCTAAAGCATCACTTTCCACCACAGCCGCAGCTTTCACAACCACGTTGTCTCCTTCACCACCTGCTCCACACGTAGTGGTGGTGCAATTGGCAGCCGGAGGAGGGGTGTTGGTGGTTGGCAGAAGAGCACCATGCATTGCCACGGCGCGCAGCACAGCCGCATCGTGGCAAGATGACCACCCAGGCACCGGTAGAGCGCCCTTGGCATTGGCGCATACGGCGGCCAGCGGCAGCTTCGAAACCTTCAACTTGAGCTGCTGCGACTCCTGCGGTGCCTGTGACGAAGATGAAGGCGCGGGTGCTGCTGCATCAGTAGCTGCCATGGCTCCAGTAGCTCTAACTTGTGAACCGCTGCTCTCACCGGGAGCAACATCAGTGTCGTTGTTAACTTCTACCGTTGTAGAGGACGCCGCGTCAGCAGCCTCAACACTTGCCACCAACTCAGCGACGGTCCAGAGCTCCGCGGTTGCTTTCACTGCTTTGCGGGCCGCATTCTCGCTCAGCACGCTAGCCAGTTTTCCAGCTCCTGACGATGAAGACGCGAGCACTCGAGGTGCGTAGCGCAAGAGAATAGCACTCAGCGCGTCCGCCGTGATCGTGTCCGCTGCCTCTTCCGCCGCTACTGGCGCCTCCTCCATCTGTGGTGCTACTGATTCCTTTTCTACACTTTCGGCTCGAGCTGGTTCAGCAGCAGAAGATTCTGACTCCGCAGTCAACTCCTTGGCAGTGGACTCAGTTGGCGCTCCCTCAGTCGGTGCTACTGTGGAAGTTTCAGGGGCTACTGCAGCAGCAGCTGTTGCGATGGCCTTGACTGCCGGAGGTATCTTCGCAGCCGACACCGCTGTCGCTACTGCTTGAGCTTCAGCAGCGCTTTCTTCTGCTTCAATCTTTGCCAGCAACGGCAACAGCTGACTCTCGAGTGGGCCTACTCCTTGTTTCTGATCGTCGAGAAGAGGCAAGGGTGCGTTGTTCTCAGCATCATTGCCAGATGCGCCAGTAGTAGTCGATGACGAGGCCAGAAGAGCGTTGTTCCGTTGGTCAATCGCTGCGCACAGGGCTTGGTACACGGATCGCGCCCACTTGTGCTCGCCCAGAAGGCTGCGCAAGCTTGACGTCGACGCCTGAGGTGGTTCATCCTTGGCGCCAGCAGCACCAGCAGCAGCAGACACTGCGGGTGCTTTCGCGTGGGCAGAGAGTACGTGCAAATGCTTGAAGAGCAGCCAGCAGCTCATTTCTTGCACTTCCCCAGCATTCCACCGAGTTGGCACTGGAGCAGCGTCCTTGGCTTCTTCTTCAATTGGCGTTACTTTTTCAACTTCACCAGCTGCCGCCACCGCCACCTCCTCAGTAGGGATGGCAGAAGCGGCAGACGATGGCTCCGTGGCATTTGCATTCTCAGAAAGAGCTGGCTCGGGAGTTGCCTCAGCGTCATCCTTCATCTCAGTAGGCTCAGCAGTCACAGTCGCAGCAGTAGCAATGCCAGCACCAGCACCCACTTTCTCGTTGCGAGCAGCTTTGGTACTATTTCCGGGCGCAGCCGCAAACACTTCCACTTCTGCCTTGCCTACTGCAGCTGCCAGCGCCTGCGGTCCACCGCTGGGCCTTTCCACTAGGGCCCCTCGGCTCAGAATCGCGTTGAACAGCGCCTTGAGCTCCTTCGAAGTCCATTCTTTGGCCTTGGCAGCTGCTGCAGTGGCGTCTTTCTCGTCGTCGTCGTCATCTTCATCGTCGTCGTCTGCGTCGCTCTCTGACGACGTTTCGGCTCCAATGATGATAGGTACCCCATCGTCTTTGTAGCTCACGTTTTGCCTCGTGCCCGCACGGCGGCGGCGATTCTTTTTGGAGGCCATTCCGTCAGCGAGCTGATCGAGGTCGTCGATATCTAGGGGCGCATCTTCATTTACCTATACAAACGATCAAAGATCAAAGTTAGTGAAGAGGCATCGCACGATGAAAAAGAAGGAACTCAAGATGCCGAGGCCAAGAAACTTTTCTTCCCATGCTTGCATCCATTCTGGCACGAATCTGCCTCACAAGAAAGCATCCACTCCTTAAAGTGCCTTGCAATTCTTACCAGGCCAAGACGTTCCCAAAAATCCGAAGCCCCAAGATCGACTTCTTCGCCATCACCGCCAGCTGCCCCATTTGACTGCTTCTTGCCTCTTCCGTATCCCTTGCCTTTTCCCCGGCCACGGCGGCGATCGCCAGAGGCCATCTCGTCGTCGTCGTCGTCTTCGTCTTTGTCCGACTCCTGCTCCATGCCGTCGTTCTGGCCATCAGCCGGCTCAAAAGCCGCAGCGGCAAACACGTTACTGCCACTGCTTTTGCCAGGCGATCCACTGCCGTTCTTGGCCTTGTTTTTGCCACTCTTCCCCCCTTCGGTCACCACCAGCGCGGTGTTTTTGTCCAACAATTCATCGATGGACGCTGTGGCAAAGTGTTCCGCGGCTTTTTCTCGCTCGGCGGCAGCGGTGGCGTCGGCACCAAAGAAATCCACCGCGCCGCGCTTCAAGAGCTCTTCGACTTCTTTCTTGCTCAATGGAGCCAAACCTGCACGCATGTGTAGGGATTGGAGAGACGAGATCAATAGAAAAAATAACAGGATAAAAAGAGAAGAATTGCACGTTGAGGAGTTCAATGTTTGAAAGATATGAAAAGAGCGAAGCAAGCTACAATTCTAAAGAACGTCTAATATTCAATCTTGTATATAAGTAAAAAAAAATGAAATGCGTGCAGATATAACCTATCAACCTTGCTGTTGGCTGCCCAGCACGGCTCGATCGAGCGCTAGCTTGTGCGAAGCCCGTTCGCTCATTTTCATTTCGTAGGTGCGCGCACACAGCAGGCGGTACACGTGTACTGCCTTGGTCTGCCCAATCCGGTGGCAGCGGGCCTGTGCTTGCAAGTCATTCTGCGGGTTGAAGTCGCTGAATTTGTGTTGTTTGCGGGTTGGTGATATTTCAACAGCAGAGATGACAAAAGCCCAAGGAGAAAAGTCGAGAAAGGGAAAGAAATAGGATGTGAGTCAACCACGATGGAATTAGGCCATTTCACACACTTATATATGGAAGACGCAGGAATGCGCCAAAAGTTCATTTCGAACGAATTTGCAACCAAAGAAGAAGAAAAAGTTCAAGTCTTACTACACCGTACCTGTCAAAAATGACCACAGTGTCGGCAGCCACAAGATTGATGCCGCAGCCCCCCGCCTTGGTCGACAAAAGCATCACTAGGCTGGTACTGGTAGGGCGCTGATAACGGTCAATCGCGGCCTGAAATAGGATTAAAGTATGTCAAACAAAGGAAGCATGAAAGGATGAGAGAAATTAAGAGCAACGCAAAAGTAGCGCATTCAAGGATCACAGGACTTGAAAATAAGAAAAGAGTAATGAAGCACAGCATTTCTACAAAATGATGACAATTTTGTCAGATATTCTTCGCCTGCATTGTTTCCTGTGTCAACGCATCTCTACGTACGTGCATGTATATATCACGTTTCATTCTATTTCTATTCACCTGCCGCGCTGCCCCGACAATGTCGCCATCCAGACGCTCGTAGCCAAACGACCTCCCTCTCAAGAAGTCCTCCAGCAGGTCCAACATGATTTTGAACTGCGAAAAAATGAGCACCCGGTGTCCTTCGGCCTGCAGTTTGGGCAACAATTTGTCCAAAAACACCAGTTTTCCGCTGCACTTCACCAAGGCATCCACCTCAGCCGATGCTTTGGCTTTGATGAGAGACCCACCGCAGGCTTCGAGGGTGGAGGCGTCGGGCACTTTTGGGAGCGCGCCGAGGACCTAAGAATTGAGAGATGAATGGAAAGAGGGGACAGAAAAAGCGACGAGACGGCGAGGATTGCATTGAGTACAATTCAGAAGTTTGAAAAAGAATGAAAAGGGTCGAGAAAATTGAGTGCCATATACTATAGTAGGACGTAAACGGTCGAGTGCAATACGATGCGTATGTGCCCCAAAGGTACCTGCATCATATCATTGCCACAGTGTTTACTTTCACCACTCCCGCTTTGAACGTACCTGATCCCGGACGCCCCGCAGCAGGAACGGGTGGTTGCAGCACTTGCGGAGCTCCATGGCCACGTTCATCAAGCTCGGTCCGTCGCACGCTTTCTTGCCCCGCGGGTGCAGCACCGCCAAGTTCTTCTCGTACAGCGCCCGGTAGTACGTGCGCTGTAAACCTGCACGAGTGGCACATGGGGTGGGGAAATGGTATGGTGATAAGACCAATATCATGACGCACATTGAGACGTTAAAGCTATTGAGCAGTACTACAGAGCTTGGAAATTCACCAGAAATTTGTTTGAGCCACAGGTGGTGCTAAAAACAGCACTTACGCCGAGACAATTCTGTCCTCTTGATATATGTAAGAGGAAATCTCCTCGTTGTGGTTTTCATCAGACCCGCCCACCCTTACCTGTGAGCTCCACCGAGACGTGCGTTTCCTCCTTGGGGGGCACCGACTTCTCCACGTCTTCCTTCATCCGCCGCAGCATGTACCGCCTGGTCTCTGCCGTGAGCTGGTCCAACTGCTCCGAGGTGCGAAGGTCCCCGAATTTGGCGGAAAACGCTGCCTGTAAATTATGATTCGAAACGCAAATGGGGAGAAATGAAAACGGAGAATACTTCTTGGGCTTCATCGTCTTCCTATGTTCGAGATCTCATTTCATGTAGTCGTTTTTTCCGAACTCCTTCAATAGTAAAATTTGAAGGTAGTAGAAACGAACAAAGAACAAAGAAGGGCAGGAACCACCCTCACCTCATCCCCAAAAGTGGCCGGATCCATGAAGTTCAATAGCGCCCAAAACTCGGCCAAGTTGTTCTGCAGCGGAGTGCCCGTCAAGAGCAAACTGCGGTCGAAGTCAAAGTTGCGCAGCGAGGTGGCAGCTTTGGAAGTGGCGTTCTTGAGGCGGTGAGCTTCATCTACGACGAGCACCGACCAGGGGACTGCCCGCAAATAGTGCGCGTCGCTGTTGGAGACCTGCTCGAAGGACGTGATGACCACTTGTAAATGGCTGCCAGCGCGGCCGTTGCTGGTTTTTGGGCCCATCTCGTACCGTCGAAACGCTTCGCGGTCTTCGGAATCTCCAGCATACACCACCTATTTACGTGGAATCATGCACAAAAAAAAATAAAACACATGCATGATGTTTATAGTTTTACCATAGAGGTAAATGGTGTCTCCTTGTATCATCACTGTGCAACGTAGAAACTTCTTGAACTTTCAATCACTGCATTTGACTGTGTCTCTGTGCCACTTCGCATACTTTTTTTTTTCATTTCCCCAACACAGGCACACACGCACCGCATCGAGATTCGACCAGCGCTGAAATTCGCGCTGCCAGTGTGGGAGCGTGGACAGAGGCGCGACAATCAAGAACGGGCCCCGGACGCTGTACTTCTCGTGGAGTTCGGAGCAATAGGCCACCTACAGTATGTCGTTGTGCGAGATATTTACAAGGAAACAGACAAAAACAGGGAAAGATTGGTGTCTGAGAAGAAAAAAAAAAAACAGAAATAGAGACAAAATGAAAAAGAAAAAGATTCAAAAAAATACCCGAAACTGTTCAGTTCATGATTTCTTCTCGCTATATTCTCTTGTATATCTACCATTATTACCGTTTGAATGGTTTTCCCCAGGCCCATTTCATCGGCCAGTAAGGAAGACCGCGACCGGTGCCAGTTGAACAGCATCCAGGTCACCCCTTGCCGCTGGTAGTCGCGCAGCTGGCCGCCGTGCGCTAATGTAGCAGGCAAAGAAGCTTCCAGAGCTGCTTCGTCGAGGGACTTAACAAAGCGCAAGCGAGGAGAAGGAGACGAAGAGACGAAAAGCCGTAAAAAAATGAATGAATTTAGCTGAGAAGGAGCGCAACGTTACAATAAAAGGCAAAGGCAAAAAATCCCTCGAAGCAAAGGAATTGAAATGAAGGGCATTTTACCTTGTTCTTTTTGCCCTTGCGGGAGCGCTTCTCAATGCTTCCTCCCTCACTCGCATTGCCACTGCCGCTGCTTGCGGATGGCGATTCTTGGCGGTTCACTGCCCGCTGCCGGAAAGCGTCGAAAGCCATCGTGCCGTTGGGCACTTCGCTCAGCTTCTCCCAGGTCGCACAACCATACGGCAACCCACACCATTTCACCCGAACCAGTTGCTCTTCTTTACGTGCAGTTGCTGCTGTGTGCTCTTCGGCAGACAGCGACGACAACGACGACGAGGCAAGTGGCGGATCTGCCGCCAGCACCCGCTCTGGAGTGACGTACAGCGCGTTGGTGAACCACCGCCCTCCTGCGGGTAGGCTTGATGTCTTCTTGTCCACACCCAACCCTTCTCCATCTTCACCCCCTCCATCTGCTCCTGCGGCTGCATCACCACTTGTGCCACTAGGGCTGCTAGTGTCGTCAGCGTCGAGGTCGCAATCGGCGTACTCCAGATCCAAGTGCAGGCCGAAGTCGTTCAAGAACCCGTCTTCGCCGTCCTTGGTGGTGAACGTCGACAGCGCTTGCGTGGCCCGCTGGGACCCTAGCACCAGCTTCAGAGCCGCTGCCGTCTCCCAGGACACGTGCAAATGGGACACGTCGCGCCATTTGCACAAGTAACGCTTCAGGGGCACCTTGTTGTCCAGCTTAGAGAGCTGAGCCGCCGTTGGCGATGCTGCTGCTCCTAGTGGTGCTGCTGCGGTTTCACTTTCCGTTTCCATGCCTTCAACCGTAGGGTTAACGTTCTCCTTGTTCTCGTATTCCGCGTCATCCGTTGGACCGTAAATGCGTTTGGTAAACGCGCTCCCGTCTGTGCCCACCCGAGACGAAGGCGCCGCTTGTGCCATGAGACGGCACCACCCGCGCGCTGTTGCGCTGTGCGACGCTACAACCGCTTGCAAGGTCAAGCACTCTTGGCCCACGAAACATGCGGGCATGTGCGCGAGGTCTTCGTCTTCGGCCTATTTAGTAGTAAGGAGTGAAACATAGGCAGACATAATATTTTTGAAGGAGACGATTGAAAAAGGAACAGGTTTGAAGAAAAAGAGGGAAGAGAAGTTTGAGTTTCAAATGAGAATGAGCAATGACATCACCGATTGAAAAGAAAAAATGATTGTGCCAAGACGCACCTTTGCCCGCGCGGCGTCCTCTTCCTCGGGGTTCCCATCGTAGTCTTCGTCGTCGTCGTCATCGCCGAACTGCGCCTCGAAGAAGCCCTCACGGCCATCGCACGCCACTCCTTTCGTGGCATCCGGCGAAGGGCTCAGCGCTTGTGCATGGAAAGAGGCTAGCGCCAGGCGAAGCTCGTGAATCTCCAAATCCTGTTCAAAAGGATTTGGACAACAGGAAAGAGGAAGAAAAAAGTTGAACAAAAGTGAACGAGGTAAGCAGTTGACACCCAAAGAGGAAAAAGGGTATGCCGTATTCTCTCTGTGCTTGTTCTGGTCAGTCGTATGAAAAACACGTCCCGCCGCACACACACACACATGCCTACCTCCAGTTCGCCGTCGGCGCCGTGCAAGTTCTTGAACAGGGGCGGGCCGTCGGCTTCCGGCGGCAGAAAGCCGACCACCGTGCCGTCGGTGGGGCCGCCGCCCTTAATCACCGAGGACCGGAAGAAGCGGCGGGTGTTTTTGCCGAGCAAGCGAGCGAGCGCGGGGTACCTGAGGAGAATAGGAAACAAGTGGAAAAAAAATGAAATGAAAATGAAGAAAGTGAGCATACCCAAAGAGGTGCAAGATGTTAAGATCACGTGCTTAGGCTCATGACGTACGAGATGGTGGAGAGAGGACAGGGAAGTCCAAGAGGCCTTGCGCGATCCGCCTATACACACTCCAATCACCAAATGTGTAAACAAGACCTTCATTTCAAGCTTACCAGCTCGCTTTGGGCGAGTCCATCGTAACCCAGCCCTCCGCTTTGAGCTCTTGGGCCTGCGCAGGCAAAAGGGCCACCACGCCCAGAGCTCCTCGCGCAGTCTTATGGGCCGCAGCCAGCGATGCAGACGAAGGGATATTACCAATTCCTCCTGTAGCAATGACGGCGTCATCCCCGGAGAGCAGGCAGGACGCCTCGAAGTCTTCGGCAAAATACCCTCCGCGGGGGGACTCCAGCCGCAGCCGGTGGTTGAGGGCGGCCTGCTTGACTTCGTGGGCCTCCAAGTCTTCGAGCTCCCCGTCATCGCCGTGCTTGTTTTTCCACATGGGGGGGTCTTCACCGTCGGCGCTCAAGAAGGCCACCTTCATAAATCAAGAGGAGGAATGATAGGAAATTGTTAGGCCCGCATGCCGTAAACGTCAGATTGGGTTCGCGAGGACACAAAAATCGCAGAAAAGTGGTTATGGCATAGGCTAAGACCCAGAATAAAAACAACAAGATAATAAATGGAAATTTCGAAACAAAACATGAGGGGAATTGACATCGAAAATGTTCAAATCACTGTACCAGCACGCCGTCGGCACAGGCGCCTTCCCGGAACAGCCGTCGGGTCGCACTCCCCACCAGGGGGTGAGTGAAAGTCCAGCCTTCCGCGGCCAAGGCTGCTCGCTCGCTTTCCGTCAGTTCGGCAGTCGGAGCAGCAGCGGCCGCGGTGGTGACAACGTCATCTGTTGGAGCAGCAGCGGCAACAAGGTCATCGTCACCATCAGCAGCAGCAGCAGCAGCAGCGTCGCCACGGTTGCGCCCCGCACGAGCGGCACGAGCAGCCGCAGCCTTGTTGGCTTTGGCAACCTTCTCTTCGCTTGCCGAGGCTTCGTCACTGTCGTCATCGTCGCTGTCTTCGCCGCTGGAGCCAACTTCAGCGTAGCTGACGCATCCCCCCTTCTTTTGGCTCCTTCGCCCCGACTTCTTGGTCTTCTTGCGCGCGGGCGCGGCTGCCTGCCGGCGTGCGGCCTTTTTGCTGTCTCCGCGCCGGCTCCGCCCGCTGCTGCCACCGGATTTCGCACTTGGAGCTGACTCAGCAGCAGCAGCGGCAGCGTCCTTCTTGGCAGCACTACGCCGGCTGCGCTTGTTCGATGCATTCGCTGCCGTATCAGCTGCTGCCTCCTTAGCACTTGTGGGTTTGCGCACCGAGTCCGCTACAGACGAGGACGGCAAAGTAACGACCGAGCTGTCCTGGGTGTAGCGCACACGCAGGCCTTGTGCAGTCACGGCGGCCACTGTCGCAGGCAGCCACTCCCCGTCGTCGAGCACCTTGAAAATCAACACCAATGCATTATATTTAAAAGTAGGGCCAAAAAGAGTACAATTGTGCGACTTCGAAAATGTCCATCAGTGAGGAACGAAGTTGTCGAGAGAGATTATAGTAAGGATGCAAGAAGATCACATCACGCATATCCTTTACCTCAACATGGTCGCCCACAACCCAATCGACCTCTTTAGCGACAGCCTCAGCGTCACTTTCGCTTTCATCCATGGCACCATTGCCTTGTCCAGCCGCGGAGCTGTCGTTGGCGAAGTCCTCAGAGTCCCCGTCGCTGCTCGCGCCGTCGTCGAATTCCGCCTCGTCAGAAAGGCCCTCGTTGTCATCATCGTCGTCCACACAGCTAGCAGCAGCCTTTTTAGCTGCGGGGGACTTCGGCTTCAGCGTGTCAACTTGGCTCTGGCCTTTTTCCAGTTTGAACCCAAAAGCAGCTAGAGCAGACGACTCTTTAGGTGGGGCAGCTGTTCTAGCGACCGCTGACGATGCTTTCGTGCTTTTTGCGCGTTCGTTCCGCGCAGGCTTGTCTCGCCGAGACCTGTTATGACCAAGGCCATTCAATTACCAAGGAGGAGATAGGAAATTGCTGCGTGTAAATCAAATAATGCAAGAGCGTCGGGAGTGCGATGAGCTACAGTTCAGTGAGTTTAGGCATGGCGGCATGACTATAGTTGTTCGCACTAAGACTTACCGCGCGGATGCAACGACTTCCTCTTCATCGTCAATTTCAGGTTCTTCCTCGACCAAAACGCGCTTTGAGGCACGCGAGGAGCGTCGCACTTCCATGGTCGCAGCTCCTATGTGTGGGCAAGAAGCACGAAGTGATGATGGCGCGAACTTTTTGACGAAAGGCAGTTCAAAAGAGCGGGATTTCATCACGGTACTATATTAGCAAACAACTGCGAGTTGTCGCAATATTTTACGATATTAGAGCACTTCAGAGAAAAAGAAAAAAAAGAAGCAGAAAATGGCATCACGTGATGATGTGGCACGAGCCGCATAAGCCTTTATTCCAATGAATTGATTGAGTATACCCCGTGACTTGTGACTTTCAGTCCAGTTTCGCATGCGAGCCATAAGAATCACGGCAAACATGGCCCATTTGCTCTTCTTTTCGGTGTTACCTCGGCGAACATCCTCGATGGTTGTCAGCCGAGCAACATCCTCAATGGCAACCTCGACGGAAATGCCCTTCACACCAATGCCGCTTTATTACAATGACCACTATGAAGTAGCTCTGCCAGAGACGCACAAATTTCCCATGGAAAAGTATCGCTTGGTGCGACGCAGGCTACAGGTTGGTTCAACTTCATCTGTAGTGTTGCAACAATTCATAAGTGTCGTTCGGTGTTCAAAGTAGAGAGCTTGCTCCTCCCGTCTTATTTGGCACACGCACTCGAATAATAATTTACGCGAGAAATTTGATCAATAGGTTCTCCTGGGCCCTGGTAAGCTAGCCACTTTTTCCGAATCGCCGCTCGCGACTACAGACGACCTCGCTACTGTGCATTGCCCTGACTACGTGCAGCGTTTCGTCAGCGGGGGTATGTCAGCGGCTGAAAATCGAGCCGTTGGGTTTCCATGGAGCCAAGAAACGGTTAATCGAGCACTGTCGAGTGCAGGCGGGACCGTTGCTGCAACGCATGCTGTTTGCCGCGCGCGTGCTGCACTTCTGAACAGTCATCAACCCAGCAGCAGCAGCAGCAGCCACGACGAAGCCGAAGACGACGGCAAGAAGAACACATTAAAGCCCAGCAGCAGTCCCCGAATAAGTGGGCATTTGGCTGGCGGCACGCACCATGCCTTTCGCGACCGCGGGGAAGGCTTTTGCGTGTTTAGCGACATTGCGGTGGCTTCCGGCGTGGCTTTGCGGGACTACCCGAATATAGTACGGCGCATCTTGATTGTTGACTTGGACGTTCACCAGGTGTGTAAGCTTTATTAAACCTTTTAATTTTGATCAAGTTTAGGTCGTTTGATGGTTCTGAATAAACATTTGAATAGTGACCGGGGAATTAAGAATGCGTGCTAGCTCATTTTCTTGTATGGCACTTTCTCTTTGGTCTTCACTCCCTTTCCTGCTATTTTTTGTTTTTAAAGGGCAACGGCAACGCGGCCATTTTCCGTGACGACTCTCGCGTGTTTACTTTTTCAGTGCACTGCGCTCAAAACTTGTTCTCCGCCAAAGAATTCAGCGACTGTGACGTCGAGCTCGCGGCTGGTTGCAGTGACGACGAATACCTGGAAATGCTTGACAGCAAACTGGATGAGGTACTGAGTTCTTTGCTTGATTAGCTTCCTTCTGGCCCTTTTTACATGCATAGTTTTGTGTGTGTGCTAGCTTTCTGTTTTTGGCAATGCATTGCACCCAATTTCTAGTGTTTTGTTTATGCTTTGCCTGCACGCTCGCTACTGTACACTTTAGGTCCTGACGAAAGCGCAGCCGGACTTGATCTTTTACCAGTCCGGGGTTGACGGGCTGAACACAGATCGCTTGGGGAAACTAGGTCTCACTCCCGAAGGGATTCAGTGGCGCGATGCTTTAGTGTTTGAGAAATGCCTCCACTGGCGCTCTAGTGACGGCAACCAATTACTGCATGATACGGCACGGAAAGACAAGGAAGAACAGGAAATAAACACTTCAGGTGAGTTACCAGCACCGTCCAGTGCTGAGCTGGGGCCCATTATGGTAGTAACCATGGGCGGTGGCTACCCCAATGATCTGGAACCGACTTCTGTGCCGTTCAAGAACTTGGTCACGGCACACGCCGATGTGTTCATGGCTGCTGCTCGCATATCGGCCTCGCTTCAGCTCGCCGTTAACAATTAACAAATGAGTGCCGTTCAACCAGCGCCGAGAGGCAACTCGCCGACATAAAATAATTAAATAGGCCATTGTTATCTCTATATGATATATATAAAGAGCCCGCTAGAAGCAAGAAGGATAAAGATCGAGCAGAGAGCAAAAATGCAAAATAGATCCAAATCCATTTAAATTTTGATTATGCCGGCTTGTCTCTCTGTAATTTACTATCTGCCTGGAAACAGTCCATATCCACGTCTATAATCGCCTTGGAGAATCAAATGACGAGCTTAGTATCACATGGCCAGAACCAGGGAAGGCTAGTTACAAGTGACTGCTTAATGTGACTACGGCGTAAGAAAAAAGGAGAGGTTGGGGGGGCCTGCGGGCCCTCTTAACTCTTAACTCTTAAGTCTCAAATTCTCTATCTCTATCTTTCTATCATTTCTTAACCTACGTCCGAAGTTCCTTCGATACCCCCCTCAAAATCAAATTCATTAAGTTCGAGCCAAATTCGTCTTTAACGGTTCAACGGATGATCCATTGCTAGCGCAATCATTATATCGTTATGCCTAACTTTTAACTTAATGCTGCTATGGTTTTTCAATCAAATGCCGCTCAAACAACAAGCAAGATGCAATTTCGCGGCTATGGTCTATAGTCAATCTTGAAGTGAACCCAGATGGCATTGACGCGACGTCGGCGCGAAGACGCTGGCACGACGATGGCAACTACTAAATGGACAGCGGACAACAGACAAATCACCGAGGCGGGACCGCAGGTCTGCGAATTTGCACCAATTGGGTGGAAGGCAAGTTTATGAAGAACAACACTTGTTGTTCTTGCACTTGCTCGAGCTCTTTCTCATTTCACGATCTTTCGCGTGTAGCAGCTGGGTGGCTCGGATCAGCTGTTTCTTGACTTGCCAAGATTGTTTCCTTCCCCACCGAATTGCTCGTTGTAAAATGAGCAACCCGGTGCACGCCATTGGTATGGAAAACGACAAGCAAGAGCCTTTGGTGCAGGTATGCTCAGTTCGTTTTGCTTTTGCGATCCGCTCATACTATTTTTCGTTGCCATTTAGAACACTCGAGCCCGATGGCAACTCAACTTGTCTTTCACTCACACCACACGTAATAAAGAAGTAGTATAATTGTGTCCGCTGGTGCAATTTATGAAGGCATCAGCCGGTACAAGGCAATGCGATTCTCACCCCAAACACTGACAACGTGGTGGGCGCGGAAGGGAGCGCGCCTCTGTTTCCTTACCATGACAACGGCTCGGGGAAATGGCAATTTGATTTCTGTTCACGGTGCTGCACTTGCGATACCTCGTGCTGGATGGCGTTTTGCTGCGCCTGCTTTCCTTTGGCTCAGGTGAATAATCTAGGAAAATGCACTGCGAAATCAATACATCAATACTCCAGAATCATGCAGTTTTAGCTCGCAAAAATCTTGAAGCTGAATCCGAGAACAGACGATCCGATATCTTTAGAGCGAAGTTATTTTTACTCCACTTCGCGCCCATCTTAATACTCTCAAGACACTCACTTTATCCTTAACTCCTATTTCGTACTTAGACTCATTTCTATATAATTCCGACAGGCCGCTGAAAAATTGCGCCGAGCGGGAGTCTTCAGCATGGAAGCGCTCACTTTCAACCGGGTCGTCCTCATCTACATTGGCTTGCGCATCTTGGAATTCATCATCCACTCTGCCAACACTTCGGTACGAATAGAAGTAGGAATAGTTGCGATTGTACCTGTCGTATTCAGTGTTCCATGTCTCACATTCTTTGGCGTTATCACTTGTTCACTTAAAAGCCCACTCAACTCGTTAAGAATCTTGTGGGTGTTTCTTCTCTTTTTGATAAGTCGGCGGGAGGCGTGAAGTGCCAGACAATGTATTATGAAGACGGCAGCTCCTCAACGACCGACTGCTCGCCAGGTAAAAAAGTCCTTCAATCTTTATGATTTCCAACATCAGTGTTCATGAATTTTAGGACTATTGTAAAAGTCATCGTGCCCATAGTCTAAGCATTCGCCATTTCTCCATTTTCTTGCCACAACAGCATAGCACTTTTCCACTCAATATTCGTGCTTGTTGTGAAAATTCAGGATATCCTACGATGGGTGTCAGCGCACAATTGTTTCTGGTCATTGTCGCCTTTCTCGTGCGCCGTGCCACGCGCGAGCTTCACGGCATTCCAGGTTCGTGCTGCTGCGACTTTTGGACATCGTTTTGCTGCACTTTTTGCACCATTACTCAATTGGTTGGGCAACTCTGGTCTCGCCCTGACCATATTCCTGGCTGCAATTTCGATGCCGGAGTGGCTGGCATGCCATGAGAGAAGAGACCATCATCTGGTGCATTTCAATACAGTTTCTTCTGTAAAAAACTGTATTCTGCGCTCACGTGCATGAAAAATTGGAATTGCAATAACGAGAAATGATTGACACGGATGTTAATGAGAAATGAGACTGATGCCAGGCATCTAGCCCAGTGCCAAGGGATTAGTAAGGAATAACTCGATTGCTCTAATCAAAACAGTATTCATCAACTCGGGGAGGTCGTCTCAAACGCACGGCCTTCTACAACACCAGTTCTCTATTTTCAGAAGCTAGAGCCATGTTGAAGTCCCTCAGCACTATGAAGTTCAAGCGGGGGCTTCGGGCTGCAGCTTACACGCAACAAATGGGGTCATGCGATTGCTCTGGAGTTAGAGTTAGCAGAACTCCTTTTCGCTTAATCGGGCGTTCGAAAGACTTCATATTGCTTTCTCTTCTACGCAGCCCTGCGGGTGGAAGCTCTTCCTTGTAGAAAAAACTCCCAGGTCAAGAAGGAAAGCGGTATACTCTGGACCGCTATCACAAATAACTTATGTGGCCTCTCTCATAATTCACATGATTGCCACTCGGGCATGTGCAACTGACTAGCTCCTCTCCTTAGAATAAGAAAATGGCTGCTGTTTCTGCTTGCCAATAGTCTATTCCCGGTCCTTGGGGACCTGTGTCCTTGGCTAGTATAGCATGGTTTTGTGGGCTGTCATTTAAGTGTCGTGTGTTGTCTGGCCTCGTCTACCTCTCGCTCTCACTCTCTTCCTCGCTCTCGTCGTCTGGACAAATCGATTTGGATCTTTCATATTTTGTATCCCCCTGTACCTTGCATCAATCAGATCAATCAGCCGTCGATTCTAGCTCTGCTATGCTATGATATGCTGGAACGATGGCAGGATAAAACATCATCTTTAACCAGTGCTTCAAAATGGTTCACAGGCTCTTTCTGTTCGTGCTTCTGGCTGCTATGCAGCCGAGCTGGCGGCTAGCTTTAACCGTCGAGGGATTTGACTTCAAGCTAAGGTAGCTTATGTGTTGTTATGATGGGATGGAAATTTTGCCGTCATTACAAAATTATATCACACGGACAATCCCCATGATTGCGTGCGCATGAGCAGAGGTTCTCGCGCGTCAAAGACCTTTAGGCCTATTCTTTGTTATCATATTTCGTATCTTTTGACTCCTTGTTAGCGTGATCCCCAACGCGTCTTGGTTCTTCAAACGGCCGAAGGTAGCTCTAGACCAACTCTCCATGCGGGTTGATGGCTATTCAAGTGCGCTGTTTGAGCGCACGCAACAAGTCCTCGACTCCTTTGCCAACAGCCCACCGGTTACAATGCCTGCTTTTGCATCGGCTGCTGCAGATACAGTGACTTTCGACTGGAGCAATTCTCGGCCTCCATCGCCGTGGTGGGCCGAGAACCGACCGGCGCAGCTCCGGCAGCGCTGGGCCGCTGCCAGAGACACTCAGGTCCTAAGAAGCAACGCCGATGCCAGTGGCGGCGATAGCGGCAGCGCTTCCAGTAGTGGCAGTAGTGACAGCAGCAGGCTTAGTGGCAGGCCTGGCAACGATTCATCTGGTAGCAGCGGCAGCGGCGGTGGTAGTGGGGGCAACAATGAGCAGAACGGCGAGCCAATAGACGGTGGTGAGCCTCCGATCCCTGCAGCACATGTAGCGCAGGCGAAAGCTGCTCTAGCATCAGCCGGTGTGCAGTGGGCGAATGAGCCCCGCATCTCGGCCTTGTCTGCTGGCTTCTGCAACTGGGTACGAGCTTACATCATTGGTCTAGCGAAACTCGTACCCTACACTGCTTTGAGACACAAACTCGTATTGCTACTTAATGTGTAAAATTTTGATGGCTGAAAATGTAATGAGTACACGCGCTTCGCGAAATTACTTATGTTACTTTGCGACTTGTCAACCACAGGTATATCGCGTGGAAGTGGATACCCTGGAGTCGGCGCCTGATGCAGTAAATGAGAGCAACAAGAGCCCCATGGCCGCCGCTGTGTCAGACTTCATTGAATGGTCGGCGCCCAAACGGCCACCCATCACCTCCACTAGTACTGCGAGTCGTACCGAAATTTATGTGGTGAAAATCTTCAGCGAATTAGCGAAAATTCGTCAATCCCCAGAGGTGTGTGTGTAGAGTAAAGGCTTGTTGCACACGAATGGGCTCGTGCACTCTTTGGTTTTCAGCCTCTTTCTTTTTGATTTTTACAAGTCCAGTGATTTATTTTTACACTTTTCCTCTTAATCTCTTCTTCTTTTCATGCAGACTCGCGGAGTGGTGGACGTCGTCGCAGCCTCCCTTCATTTAGCGCCCCAAGTAGTAGCGTCCACCGAAGATCTGATTGTCCACGTGCTAGTGGAAGGCCGCGAATTATCCGAAGCTGACCTGGCACTGCCACCACCTCTGCAACAGACTCAAGTTCCGCGTCTTTCCGGGAGTGATGCTACTGCTCTTGGTAACAAGGAATCTGCTGCTGCTGGTACCAGCGCCCGTGAGGACATGAACCTCTCAAACGACAACAATGGCAGCCTACAGAGTGGAACCAGCACAGCCCAAGCGAGGCCGCCACCCCGCATGGGGCGTTTGCTGGACTCGATGGTGTCCAAACTGGCAAACCGCTTGCTGAGCGACGCCCAGGACTTGCCGGCTGCTTTACACCAATTGCAGCGTGATTTGCCTTTGAAGCTAGACCGAGTTCAGGTGTGTGTGTGTATTTTATACCTAAACATGATGGATGCCTTTTTACTCCGATGTTTTCCGTTTTCTTCTTATATTTACCTTCTCTTCGTCATAATACTATTCCTCCCTCTGTGTACACCCACGACTACACGTAGGCGGCCGCTCAGCTCGTCGCGCATTTCACCGCCGCCGAAGCGGAAGTTTCCGCGAAATTTGCCGCCAAAAGAGCCGCTGACGCGATGGCAGCGAGACAGGTGTGGTGCTTGTATTTACAATCTAAGCTTAGGCTATAGTGCACGCGTTTCTTTCGATCTTCATTTTCGCCCAGTGACTAGCGTGAGAAGTGATCACTGTTATGAACCAATGACTAAACCTCCTCATTTTTTGATTGCAGGCGCTGCGCACTGCTAAGTCAGCTGTGGAAGACATTGTGACCAAGTCAGACGACGACCTAATTTATCAAAACACGCCAGCGGTACAAGACCAGAAAGAAGGCGGAAACGAGAAAGGCGACGATTCCGACGAACTCCTCGTGGTGGCCGAAGCACTTGCTCTAGCGGAAGCCAATTTAAAGGAAGCCAGCCGTCTCGAAAATGCCGCGGCGGAATCGGCGGCAGAGGCGGCCACCAAAGCTGAAGCAGCAGCGGCCGACGCGAGGATGATCGAGGCAGAACAACAAGAACTTGATTCCATGGCCGCTGCCACTACCGGAGCTTTAGAGACTGCTGCAGCTGCAGCTCGACCTTTAACCACGAAACCGTTCCGAGAAGCTGTTGCTAAGAATAAAAAAACAACTCCAGCAGCAGCCGCAGCACCAGCGCCAGAGGAGCAATCTTTGGATCCGCTGGAGCTCGGGGAAGCCATCGCCAAGAAACTTGCATCTTTGCATGCGCTGACTCCTTTGCCTCCTGCGTTTGGGGAAGCGCCTCACGAGCCGGTGTTATGGTCCAGCACCTCGAAAATGCTCCAGCACATCGCCAAGAAACCCCACTTGTTGCCGTCGCCATTTACGGTAGCGCTGCTGGAAGAGGAGAGTGCGTGGGCGAAACAGCAGTTGGAAGGTCTGCCTTTAGGCATGGTGCTGGGACACGGTAAAAGTAGTCTGCTGTGGCATTCTTTTTACAATACATATTCAGGAGATGAACTCGAGAGATAGCGTGTATGAGTGGACTTGGATATTGAAGATGGAACATTATTTGCTATATCTCTTCTTTCTTAATTTTGCTGCTCGAAGTCATCATTCTTCATGTCGATTCTTCTTCGCCACTTTCTCCCTCTCTCATTCTACTCTGGCAGGGGACTTCAAGCCTACCAACGTGATGCTTGCCAGCCAACCTGGCGAGCCCATTGACGTTCAGTTCATTGATTTCGAGTTGGCAGGCCCAAATTACCGGGGCTACGACATTTACAAGCTGTTTCGCCGCGGGCAGCCTCAGCCACCACCGTCAACTGATGCAACGGACACACAAGGAGATGTACTAGTCGAACCGGTGCTGAACACAACTCCAACCATGCCTACCGACACCCTTCCTACTGCTACCTCGAGTACTACTACTACTGCATCCAGCGAAGGTAGCCATACGAGCAGCACTGGCAGTGCCTCTCGCACCCCACCACAACCTCCACCTGCAGTTGAGCCTGACACGCGAGCGCTAAGGTCGTTCGTGTCCGCGTATCTTCAAGCGATCGACGCCAACGAGCAGATGTGTGGCAACAACATGAACAGCCAAGGTGACCGCCATACCGAGAAGGCTGCTGCTGCGAGGGCGATAAATAATGCCGGTGCTAAGAGTAGCAACCAAGAACAAGCAGGAGCAGCCATTGAACTTGCGTCAGCGTCTGCGGCTGCTCGAGCGCTCCTGGCTACTGTTGTAGAAACTGAAGACATGAGTGAAACTTCTACTACTACCGTCGCTAATACTGACGCAACAGCCTCTCCAATTTCTAGTAGCAGCAGCTCTACGATAGTAGGAAGGGATGCTGATGACGTCGCTGCGTTGGAGTCCCTGATGGCGGAGGTATCGATCTTTGAGCCGCTGACATGGTTTGAGGCCGCGGTGTTTTTTCTCTTTGCCATTCAGGTAATGTTTCAATGAGCAATGAGAGAATAATGGGATAAAATATGCGTGGAGAGTTAGAGAAAAGTAATGGAAATCGAGTGAAAGGGCAAAGCATTGCGTGCAATACTTACTATCGTCGCTTGTTCGCATGTCTTGAAAAGAAAATCTGTTCTATATTCTCATACAGGAGGACGAAGCCAATGCCGATGCATGGACGCAACTAGCGATTCACCGGTGGTCCAATTACTTGACTTCCAAGCCTCAAATCGCCATGCATGCAGCTCGCCTGCGCCAACTCAACTCCAATCCAAACACTGCCGGCCCTATGGCAACCTCATCAGCACCACCACAGCAGCAGCAGCAGCAGCTAAATTCCGACTCATCGCCGCCGTTGCAAGCGCTGCCGCCGCCCTCAATTCCGAAGCAAATGCCAAGGCAGACCTCTTTCAACAAAGCTTCTTCGGCGTCGTCACTCCCTCCAAAGGGAGATAATTCACCCTCATCTTCTTCATCTTCCAACACTATGGCCCAATTAGCAGCGCGCAACGCCGCAGCCAGAAAAATCTCCGCTGCGCTGTCGTCGTCCTTGTCGCCAACGACAAGTAGCGACTCTCCTTCCAGTGACAACAGCGACATTTACAACAAAGAACAGCAAATCCAAGAAGCGGGCAATGAAGAAGAGGAAAGTCAACCCCAGAAAATAGACGCAAGCGAACCCTGGAGAGACGACGATTCTTTTCCATCAGAAATGGATGATCGCCAGGCGCGAGCGGGCGCTGGTTAATGTGCTGGTTAACGGACTTTTTGAATTCGTATTTCTCAGCTAGACGCCACTACTTTGAGATGCGCTTGAGGTGCCGTTTTTTCCTTTTATTCCCTTTGTATCACGCAAGAAAATTTCTCTTTTTTTTCTTGTTATTTGTTATTTGTAATTATTCATTGAAATGGATGATATATATGAATTACTTAGTTCCAGATAGCTCGATGATCACACATTTATAAGTGGTTTCGAGTAGGTACCAAGCATCCGCGTGGTGATGCCTATCCTACCTCCTACCTCCATTTCCATTCCCCATGGTGCTCTAGGGGAAGGTTCTACTCGTTCTCGATTAAAAGAACCCGAGCTAAGGCAGCTTTACCTCTTCCCGCCTCTCTGCTGTGCTCATGACTCTGAGTTTTTGAGTGCCTTATTTCTAAGTTCTTGTATAGCTAATAGTTATAGTATTCCTGACTAAAATGCGGATTAAAAAACAAGAGCTAGCCCATCTACTCCTATTACTATGCCAGAACTCCAAACTCACTTCGTAAACTATCTGCAACTTGTTTCATTGGATCTTCATTGGCCTCGTTCTTCTTTAATAATCAGCGCCTTTTAATGCTTTTATCAGTCTCTCTCGATTTTCAACACGCCCATTTTCATCAACTTTCCATGATGGGCATTTCCTGACTTTCAGCTTTAGCGTTTAGCGCTTCGGAGGCGGAATTTTCAGGTCCGATTCCACCAGCGCGTGCACGTAAATGTCGTTGGGGCGGCTCGCCAAGTTGGCGTCGTTGCCGCGGGACCAGTCGTACGACGACGCGTACGCAAAGAGGTCCACGTGGGGGGAGAAGCAGGCGCTGGTGATGGGCTGGGGGGGCGCGTTGGGCGGCTGCGTGGCTTGGTGCATGCGGCAGCCCTGGCCGGGCTTGAACTCTTTCAGGCGCTGTTTGGTTTCTTTGTCCCAAAAGTTGAAGACGCCGTCCGCGCCAGCAGTGGCAAAAGTGCCTTGGCTGGAAATTGGTTGAGAGGTTAAGGAAGGCAGAAGAGGGAGAGAAAGCACACACGCAAGACAAAGAGAAACAGAGTGAGGGAGCAAGCGCAACACGCCATTGAAGTAAAAAGAATAGAAGACTCGGGCAAAGAGGTTAAAATTATCAAGCAATCAGAAAATGAAAAACAAAATAATAATCGAAGCGCCAAAAACTATGCCAATATTCTCCTCAGCACTCGCTCGTCCTCGCTCCCGACTCTTTTCACTAGCTAGGTCGAATCCTGGGTTGTTCTCAGTACACGTTGTGTCCTGTTTTATTGTCACAAGGTGTCGTTTCATTCATCACCTGTTGAAGCAAATCGCGTTCACGGGGTACACGTTGTGGTACTTCTTGCCGCCGCGGGCCTGGGACGGGTCCTCGTGGCGGTGGCACTTGAACGCAAACGAGCGCCGGCCCGCCATTTCCCCCAAGTCCTTGATCTCCACCCGCCCTTCGACCGAGCCCACGGCGACGCCCTGGCGCTGGTTGTTGAACACGCTGATGCACCTGGGAAACAGCCAAATGTTTTTTTTTTGAAAAGAAGAAGGAGAAACAGATGGTAGGACATGATTGTGTGTGTATGGCGTTAGACTCGTGGTTTTTAGGGGTCACGTAAATAATATCGATTTTGGGCGTCGTGGGAATATTAAAATGAAAGCTAATCGTGATAAAAGTTGCATTATTGCAGGTATGGATACTAAATGCATTACCGCGCTTGGTGCTTGAGGGTTGTGGCAATGGGAGCGTTCTGGAACAGCTGCGGGGCGGCGCCTTCGAGGCTGTACAAGTGCACCATGGGGCTCTTGGACGGCCCTCCAGTTTCGGCGGTGGCCACCGCCATGAGGGGAAACTGCACGTCCATCGCGTAGCACTGGGGTCGCGCAATGCGAGGGACAGGAGAAAGAGAACGGAGGAGGGATAGAGCGCAGAGATGAGAAGTGAAGAAGTGAAGAAGTGGCGATGGGCAACATGCGAAAGGTGAGACATGTAGGAAGATACACAATTGAACCGATGATGTGAGATGAATTAGGTGGGGAAACAGGGGGGGAGACTAAGCAGATACACAGACGGTGAAAGAGGAAGAAGAAAAATAATCGGTGTCAACCATCCACGCACATGCATGCTCAAGTATCGTTGTCATTACCATACCTTCTGCGTGAGGGGAATCTTCAGCGCTTCGGTAGGGCTGCGGGTGTCCCAAAACCGCACGCTAGCGTCCCACGAGGCTGTGGCCACTAAGTTGAGGTTCGGGATCCAGTGCACGGCTTTCACGGGCTGATCGTGCCGGCCAATCACCGTCGCGCCAGCGCTGCCGCCGAACTGCCACATGCGCACCTGTTTTTAATGTGGCACACACATAAAGGGGCATGTGTAGGTAGAGAGAGTAAATTTGAGTGTAGGGGTATAATAAGGGTAGCGTGTGAGAGTGCATGCCGAAGGATAGGAAAGATGGAAAAGAAATCTGTGGAAAGTCTGATCTTTAATGTGCGTACACATCAACGAAAGATGGAGCAATAAAGAGGGAACGAAAACAGAGCAGTGAAACTGCAATCAGAGCACGATCACACTTCTTTCACTACAAACGGTGCCCAGCCTAGTGGCTACGCGCATACCGTATTGTCTGCGCCTCCCGAGAAAGCCCCGCTGCCATCTCCATTGAAGCACGAGCACAGAGCAGGGGCGTCGTGTTTCGCTTGCCCCGCTAGTGTCCCCTGTAATTGCTGCCCTTGCCGTTGCACTTGCCACACCTGAGATAAAGAAGGAAATTAACCCCACGCGTACGTGCAAAGGCGTGTAAGCCAACAGTACAGTCATGCTTGAGAGCGTGGAAAGATATCATACGATACAGTGTTAGTCATAATGGCAATTCAGAACAGCCAGTCGAGACAATCAAAGCCAGATTTATTTAAAGCGCAGCATTTTAACAGGGTGTGCAAAGAAATGCGCATCTAAAACTTTGTCGCAAAGGCTAAACCTACCCGTAAAGTAGTATCCCACGAGGACCCTAAAACCAAGTTGTTCGCCGAGACCGAAACTTGCGTGATCCCGTCTGTGAAAGACGCAGGCTCGTTTGGAGCTCCAGGCAACTTCGCGTCTTGAACTTCTTGTGCTTGCGCGGCTCCAAAGCCACCGCCGCCAAACAGTGCCATTACTTACCCAAGCTGTACAGTACAGCAGGATCAGGAATACTGCGTGTTGTAAAATAAGCATGCTTGTTGGAGGCAGGCTGGAGGCTTCCAGGAATTGTACTCTCGCGTACCTTTTCGCGCCTCCTTTTTAGGCGACGAATGAAAGGAGCAGTTCTCCCTGTATTTTGATGTCAACAACGAACGATCCCACTCCCCGTCAAGCTTTTCAAGCTTTCTCTCGCGAACATCGCCTTGGCTTGTTGTGCCTTGCCATCCTGCTACTGCTATTCAGGCGGCTGTTGGCTGTCACTAGTGGGAGTGTTCCGACGTCATCGTTGAACCCAGTATCCAGGGAAGTCATAAAGCTTTGTGTTGCGACTTACGGACGAAGATCTCAAGATGGCACATGGCCAGATCTTGTATGCACTGGTTGCGCGTGAGACCAACGTTCTCGCAGAGCACCAAACTCCAGGGGTGCCCTTTGACTTGCCAACGGCGACGAGGCTAGTCTTGCAACGCATTCCTATGGAGGATAAAAGGCACACATACGAGTTCGATCAGGAATATTTGTTCGTTTGCCTCGTTTCGGAGGGTATCTGCTACCTGTGCCTGTGCCAGAAAAGCGCCGAGTTGCGGAGGGTGTTTGGCTACCTCGAAGACATCAAAAAGCAGTTCATGCAGCGATTTGCTGCGGAGGCATACGCAGCGCACACCTTGGCACTGAACGCTTCCTTTGCCCCCATTCTCGAGCAGCGCCTTGATTATTTCAACACGGACCCGGAGGCTATGTTTCAGGTACTCTTTAGGAGAATACCTACAGTACAGTATGATGTTTCCCCTCCTTGTTTTACACCTGCCACCATATAATTTGTGAGCATGGGTGAAAGAAGCTGTAAAAAATGCGCGCGCTCTGTGCCTAGCTTCCCCGGATAAGTAAAAACTTTAAACGCTTGCTACTCTTTATTGAAAGCCTGGGCAGCATTTGCCACATGGGGTGTTTTGCTTTTTGTGTGTTGACTCTCGCAGTCACGTGCGCGCTAGCTAAGAGCTTTGTTTACATGTGCACGTGATTGCGTGCTTCCTTGCATCTGCGATACCCTCACCCCTCCCGCACCCACAAAATACATCGTATTTATTTCTGTGGACCAATCAAAAGGTGGACAAGCTCGGGCAGGTGCAGCGCAAGACGCACGACAACATTTCGCAAATGCAGTCCAACTTGGACTTGGTGCTCGAGCGCGGCGAAGTGCTGGATCATTTGGTCGAGAAAACCGAAGCGCTGGACTCGAGCGCGTTCAAGTTCGAGCGGAGCAGCAAAAAAGTGAAAAACGCCATGTTTTGGAAGAAAATTAAAACTTACGTGTGCTTGACGGCGACGCTGGTGCTTGTCATTTACGTAGCCATGGCGTTCTTTTGCGGTGGGCTGGGCCTAGACAAGTGCGTGTCACACTCGTCGTCGTCGTCGAGCTCCGGGTCGTCCGATGATGGTGCGTCAAAGATTAGTACGTGGGCTCCTACGTTCATGCCGGTTCCGAAGCCGACTACGGCCCCTATCCCGTCTCCAAGTTCCTTGCCAGTTTTCAAACCCACACCAGGACCCATCGTAACGCCAATTTAGATAGCGCATATAGGAAAATTGGACAGGTGGAGCACTTCGTTTGTTGTTAAGACCCACTTCACGTAAGATCAAATGAGAGGTTTGGTACATCCGAACGTGCTTCAAATTGGAAATGCCTTTGACTCTTGACTCGGTGGCTGGAAAGCATTGCAAGAAAGGTCTTTATCCTAAATCAATCACTACGAACTACGGAGCTAAGAACTACGGAAGATCGCCGACAAATCCGTTCATCGCCGTTATGTCGCGATGTACCGTTTAACTATTTTGATACCTCCTTGGCATGACAGGAAATCCGAAAAAATATTAGGAGAGAAGCCGGCTCTCTTTGTTCTAGTGCTGCTCTCGGATTTATTTTCGGCGCTAGGGAGGTAGTTACAGTAGCCAAAACCAATGTTGTACTCCAGCATCGTCGAGAACACGATCAAGATGCTTAAATTGAACACAACGGGAGGGTCGCGAGATCAAAAGAACTGCAGTTTCGATATTCCTACAAAGCTCCCCCAGCAATTGTTCGTTGCTGAGACTAGAGCTCGGGCTGATCTTACTCGAAGTTGGAAGTCGGTATTCACTTTGATTTGATTAGATTCGATTAGATTAGATTGTACTCCCCAATTGCAAAGAAACATCAACAAATAGCAAAAAGAAGCGTATTGGTAAATCCCCCAGAAAAGTCTAACTGGGCTGAGTGTCCTTTTGCGTAATGCGGTGTCCATCTTTACTCGCGTTATTTTTGTGTCAGGAGGTGAAGTTTGCTTTGATGGTTTTGATTCTCATAATAGATAGAAGACGCCGGGCACCGCAGCGAGCAGCGAGAAGCAATTTCAACTCAGATGGAATAAGGCTATCGTATTTTCAGTGCCAAAGTTTTAAAGACCTTTTTCAAATGGACGTATTTTTAATTGGATATTGGATCGTTTGAAGTTCCTCTCCGTTTGATGCTATCTATCTGCTGCCTGCTATTCTGAATTTCTGTATACCCAAAGGAGCGATTTCAGGTCAGGTGCATATGTATTAACAGCTATGAATACAACAGACAGGAAATAAAAATAGAGATGCAAAGAGGCGCCAACAGTTCGAAAGCTCCGTAAGTAAGACATCATTTTCGACTTCGTGAATGTTTCGAACGAGATTTTGGATTGCGCGTCTCCTGGTCGGGAGACTGCGGCTTCTTGTGATGCCGCAGGCGCGACTTCATAGTTTTTTTCAAACTCGTGGAGGCAGATGAGGAGGAGGAATTATCCGACGGTGCTAGCGATGGAAAAGGTGGTGCTTGTGGAGAGAGGCCAGAGCACTGACCCATGATATCAATAGGCACGCGCTTGCCACCGGGATAAGCATCACGTGCACTGCTGGCTACACCAGAATCCTTGACGAGCGCCACTATAGTCGCGTATTTCGCTACGAAATAGTCATAAGTGTCAGCTTCAAGTGCAGCAAGCTCTTCCTGTGATGGGCACACGGACTCAGGTGTGCTTGCTGGAGCTATTGTTACTAAGGAATCTGTTGGCGCTGCCATTGCGGGTTGCAAATGAGTGGTGGGCTCCGGCTGCGAGTCTTCAAAGTCTTCAGCACGTAAAGAAAGCTCGGTTGGTTCAAGATGAGGTGAGTGCGAGGCACTATCTATGCGCTCAGGTTCCTTCAGTAAAGAATTGTCAGAAGCAAGTTGTGTCGTTGAGGAAGAAGGGGCTGTGGGTGGCATAGAAAACCATGGCAATCGGTAAAGTGTTGCAGCGTCCCAAACCAGCGCGTGGCCGTAAAATGCCTCAAACTCTGCGCGCGCGAAAGGCCCGCCGCCGTCTTGAGGGTCGTAGCGCCGCTCTTCTACTCCAGGCTGAGTTTGCTGATTAGCCCAAGGGTCCGATTCTTCCGGCTCGCTCTGTTGAGTAGTCACAGATACATCTCCACTGACGTCGTCGTGGCCTTCTTTAATTTCCACAACTTCTTTCATAGCAGCACAAAGTTTTTCAGCAATATTTGCTTTCAGTGTAGCTGGCTCTGCATTGACGCCTTCTAGAGCACCTGAAATGCCTCCAGCGTCATTTTTACTGCTACGACTAGGTTTTGGTGGCGTCGTACCGTGCAGAATGTCTAATAGCACGCGCCGCGAGTTTGCGCGCTCGGCATTTTCGCCATTCAAAGGCTTTTCTAGATCAACAGCACTAGTAGCATTAAGGGGTGCTGAATGCTGTTCTGTTGCCACAGCAGTCTCGACATTGAGGACTTCTTCGTTGCTGTCTTCGCCGCCAAATCGAATGACAAAGTTTTCAACAGCTACGTCATCGTCACGATCCTCGATGTCATCTTTACTCTTTGAGTCAAGTTCTGTGTGTGTGCTCTTATGTATGCTCGATGCATTAGCAGTAGACTCGATTTGACGTGAAAGACTTGGCACAGCACCATTTGAAGCATCCTCAAGATTTAATGTACTCATTGTTGACGTGTCGATACCATAATCTTCGTAGGTTTTGTGTTCACTCAAAGTCGTATCTGTTATCTTCTCGCCAGGCTCATTAATTGTACCCTCCTTGACTCTCTTCTTCTTCCGCTTCTTTTTCTTTGCTTTGGGCTCCAGTTCTGGTTCCAAAGGAGCTGTCGCAGCAACAGATGGAATCTCCGCCAGTGTGGCACGCGGCAATGCAGCGCGAATTATTTCAGCACGCGGCTGTGGACCCGGAGGCGAAGGTACCGATTTCGCAGGCGCAGTGTCGGGCGCACGCCGAGACGGAGCCGGAACCACAGCACCAACTGGTACATTTGATCGTATTCCTTCTTCTTGAAATGCAACCGTTGATTTGGAGGACTTTTTTGGCGGATCAAAAGTACGATTTCGGCGCTGTTTGCGAGGTTTGCTTGACACAGTGGTCCAAGATGCTTCTTCAGCTGACTCAACTGTGATCATTGCTTTGGATGCTTCAGCTTGAGCTATTGCCAGTGCCTCAGCTGCAAAATCCGTCAATACTCTGGCGCCATCTGCAGTAATTGCTTCGAGCACAGCAAACTCTGCCTGTGAGCTCTGCATTACGGATACAGATTCGTCTACACTTTCTACGTTGGCTTCCAAGTTCTGCTCAGTGGGTGACCAAAAAGACCCAAGAAGCTGTGAAGGTTGCGGCGGTGAACCCAAGAGCTGCGCGGGCAGCTCTTTATCTATTGGAGGTATCGTTGCCATTCTCGCTGCTTCTTCTTCACCAGCTGCTGCTTCTGCTGAGCCTACTTGAGCTTCGATAATTTCTGACGATGCTGCTGTTCGAGCAGCGGCTGTAGCAGCAGACGGAGTATTTGTAGTGCTACTCGAAGAGCTTCTAACCCCCACGCTCGAGTAGCTTGAATAGTCGTCGCTGTCAACCTCGTCCGCGGAGTCAACGTACACTTGAACCGTGCGCTTTGACCTCTCTCGAAGATCGTTACTTCTTCGGCGCAAAGACCGAAGCGGTGCGGCCTCGAAACCTGCATCATCAGCGGAGTTCGCTGTAGCTGCCAAGTCATCAGATTCGCTGGCTGCGGCATGGTTTGCAGTAGTCGCCTCAGCATTGGTGGGCGTCTTGAGCATAGGATACACCGGTCGAGCTGGCTGCAACAGAAAACAGGACATTGTCGCATCTTTACGATGGCTACTGTTGCTTGGACTACTTCCGTTGCCGCTGCTATTGCTACTTCTGCTTTTGGTAGAAGCTCCTCTAACTAAATTGTCTCTGCTTCTAACGTAGTGTGCAGAAGCTCGAGAAGGGCTAGGAGCAGGACTCTGGCGCGGCGTGTCGTCGGGCGATGTGAGTGGAGACACGTCAAGCGCTGAGGGTAGCATAGGCCCAACGGAATTACCATAAACCAGCCGCCCATGAAACTCACTGCCGCTCTCCCTAGATGACGACGAAAATGATGACGAAGAGGCGCTGCTTTCAGCACGATCTTGCCCATGGCTGTCTGAGCTTGGGCCTCGATCTGTTCGTCTACGATTCTTTACAGCACTGCTGCTGATTCTTCTTTGGCTGCTGGAAAAATGTCTGCCACTCTTTTCCTTATCACTACTACCAGCAACACCCATGTTGCTTCTATAGCTGATCACAGTATCATCTGGCTTTGCACTAGGTGTGTGCGACATAAACGGTAACTGCGGTATGCGGCGGTGTTTGGACAAGTCAACCTCTTGATCTTCCCAGCTTGGCTGATAGAAATTGGCAGCAGCTGCAGCTGCTGCTTGTGCCACCTCAGACGCTCTGACAGGAGACAGCATTGTTGCGTCATCAGCACCCTCATCCTTTTCACCTCGAACGTGATTGTAGTCGTGAGAGCAATATTTGCTGCTACCAGGTTTGCTTGTTGCACCAAGAGTGCTAAAACTACCTATTAACGGGCTGCTAGGAGGCAAAGGTGAAGGTGGTGCTAGTGCCCACGATACGGAACGCGTTGCAGCTGGAGGAACTTCTCTCAAAGCGGATGTCGATGTTGTGCAAGAAGTCACGGCCAATGGAGGTTCATCATTGTCGTCGTCACTCAACAAATCATCACTGTCATAAAAGCTACTGCTTTCTGAGCTGTAGTATTCACTGCCATCAATAGGGTATCCATCGCCTACGTCACTGCCAGGTTGTCCCAAAATGGGTTCAGGGTACCTGCGATTACTTGGGCCTTGGCCTACACCCTGGTCACTTTTGTCTGACGGGTCAAAGCTATCGTCATCGTCTCCTGTAGCCAGCTCGCTGTATTCATTAGAACTTTGTACTAAAGGCTGCTCTGTAGCTGTTGAAGATGGCGAGGAATAGTTGCAGTGGAAGTGAACTACTGTGAGCTCACAGGTACCAAGAAAGACCTGATCGACTACATTTCCGCGCGATTTGAAAGTCTCCTCGAATGGTGAACCTCTCTCAACATCCAAAGCACCACTCAATGGAACTGATCTGAGAGCTGGCGATGATTGCAGTGAAGTTAACGATAAAAGTACTTCCGATGATAGTGGTGAGACAGCACCGAGAGGCACAAGTAGGGTCCATGATTCACCTGGCATTAAGGTAGGGCTTTCAAGGCCAAGATGAGTCACCGCGAGCCTCACACAACCAACAACACTTGAGTCTACCATGAAAATAGCATGCTCGCCTTCTTGAAGCCTCAACATCGGCGGCTCAAACCTCCCCTGCTGAATCACTACCACAGGCACCTCTGACTTTGAGCTCAAAGCATGACCAGGTTGTTGCACAGCGGCGCGCTTCTGCGGCTGAGTATAAGACTGGACGCGAGCATCGAGAGCACGCTGGTGCGCAGCAGCAATCTTCGCTTTCTCGCGCTGCCGTTGTCGTTGCCATGCAATGCGCCCATCCGCAGAACATCTATCACAGTTCCCACCAAAAGGGTTTAAACAGCTGCAACTGTTGTTGTTGTTGTTGCTGGGCGACGAGGGTTTCATATTATCTTTGGTGGTACCTACTGCAGGTGAACGGCTAAGCGGACTCGTTTGACCAAGGGTAGGCGCAGAGCCACAGTCTTTTGCAAAAATAACGTCATCGCTCGCGGGATGAAGTACGGATGGCGTCATCTGCTGGAAAAAGCGGCGCACTTTCGCATCGTGTTCTATGGTTGCATTAGTCTCGGCCAGCTGTTTTGATCGTTGCCGAGTCGCGTGCGCGATGTACTCTTTCTGGCCTACGCCAGCTCTTTCCAAAGACTTCTGGCCTTCGCTGCTGCTGCTGCTACAATTTTTGTCACGGGTCGAGGTAGTCGGACTGTCCCCAAAGCGTTGCAATTGCGCAGCGGCCACTTCACTCAGTAGCAAATGCGTCTCAGCAGATGAGTTGGGTGACACAGTACGGGGTACTACAGGATCTGAAGGTGCACCGTAAAGCGAAGGCGACCGTTGCATTGGCGTCTGTGAGTGATATCTTGTTTGATCATCGGCCCACCGCGTTTTTGGTTCATCTGGTTCCTCTTCGTCAATTCCATCATTTTCAGCTGCTTCAAATGAAGTCGTCGAGGCCTTGGCAGCACGCGCTTTTTCTTTTTTCTTTGCGCGTTTCTTGCGCCGACGAGCTGACCCGGCCGCACTGTTGCTCGTTGATAAGGAGGCCTTTGAGTTTTCAAGTGAGTCTGCGCATTGTGGTGTACTATTTGTAGATTCTTGTGCTTCTACTGTAACTGTACCACTCATGGTCTTGCAACCATAATAAGTTTCGTAGAACCGTAGCACACCTGGCGCATCAAGAGGCGGGCTCTCCCATTCAACCGGGCCGTCTACACATAGAGTTTGGTCTTGTTTTAAGCACAAGCAGTTCACCGTGGACTGAAATGCGAATTCAAAAATACGTTGAACCCGCGGTGCCACTGCTGAGGTTCGCCCGCTCGACACAGACACAGAAGACAGGTGGCCAGCATTCTTATTCAGAACAAATCGGAGATGGTCTCCCACTCTGGCGCGGATGCTGGAGGGAGAAATAATCAATCCAGAAACTGAAATAGTGTGAGTTGCCGGATCCATCACTGCCCATGATGCCATAATACTGTCAATGACTCTAGAGTGGCAATTCGGGACAGAAGACTACTCGAGAAGTGTTCACCTTAGAACAACGCCTGACCTAGATGAGCCAAGAGTCCTTAAGTGGTTGCAACAATCTTGGAAGCTTCCTATAAAATTACTTCATGCTACCATGGCAGCTTGAAGAGTTTAGAGCGTAGTATTCGAGGAACTTCCTACTGGAGTATCTCCATTGAAGGACGAAGTAATTATGTTTTAGTTATTATTTGAAAGAAGTGGGAAAATATGAAAATACAAGTTCAGGTGCCCGCGCGATGCAAGGTTTCGGAGCAATGTGTTTGCTGCGGCGAAGTACAGTAGGTGCGTGTTCTTAGCACCTCAGTGCGCGGCCTTGAGAAACCTATGGATGAGTGCCCTACTTGTGCCCGTGGTGCGTGTCCCTTCTTGTGCCCGTGGTCCGCTTTGTGTTTTCGTTTACTGCGCATGTACGTACAACAAATCTGTACTACTGTACAATATAGTAGGTACTGTACAAAAAAAACGACGACCACCACGAACCACGATCGAAATTCCATTTGATATATAGGATGGCTACTGCACGTGGAGTAAGTATGTATAACATTAGAGCAAAATTTGAATAAGAACAACTCTTCTGAGCTCCCTGCCCCGAGGGAGAATACATTTCACAACTGACATGCACTCTTCCTTTCCTGAGCGGAGTTTCACAAGGTTTCATAGAAAGGAACTGGTTTATATTTCCTGGAGTGCAGAGTCCACTTTCCTCATTTCCCCACCTATTAGCACCAAATTCCTGCAGAAGCCTCTTACAAGACCATCAGAAGCAACAGTGATATGTATAGAAGTTCGAGAGCACTCTCTGATGACGTCGTAATAGGATAATTATTTGTCCAGTAGGCGGAAATTAAACTCGAACTTAAAATAGCACAACCCCAAATGGAACAGAAGACAAATCCCATGCCAATGCTGCGGGTTAGTGGAATGCGGAAAGTATGTAAAGAACAGGAAAAATAATAGCCAAGTGCGACCTCATCGATATAATTCGAATGTGAAGGGCTCCACTTATATATATATGCCACAATTCGCCCTTATTGAGAATGATATCTGGGAGTGCGTTATATTATTAACTACGGCTCTTAGCTAGTGGTATAACCGGGATAACTAGAAGCCGGAAGTAAAATATGTTACGTGTTACATGTTGCATGCAGCACGATACACACCGATTTGCCATAGAAACAGAAGCAAGCGTTACATCAGCTGCGCATCAGAAGATCCGCGCAATCGCAATGACTGAAGAGCAAGAAAGAAAGGCAGTGGAATTCTTATTTCAGGTTTTCTTAATTCTAGCGCAAATATAACACACCCGCCACTCTTCAGACATGCCTCCTGAATTGCGAGTTTCATTCTTTTCCCTCGCCGTGGATTACCTATGCGATAACGCAACTGATCTGATCCTCTAACTCCAACACAATTATTTGCTCATCGTGTATGAATATTTTACGACTTGTGCATCAATGCAAAGTCAATATGAACCAAGGTACTTCAGGTGGTAAGAATTGATATGGCGCTGACGCTGATTCACAACTTCAACGATATCGTCCAGGGTGTGATGTGTGAGAAGACCGCGTTCCGAGATCAAATCCAATTTCTTTTTCAAGGTGGTCAAAGCTTCATTGGCCGCAAGAATCGTGTGAACAACCCGGAGCTCAGATGGGAACATTACACGCATAGCAGCCAAAGATCCGTATGCTTCAATCTTAACTACGTTGAGCTGTTTCAAGAGCCAGTCCGCCATTGGGCTCGAGCTGAAAGAATCACTTATTCCTGAACTTGCAGCACTTGGCTGACCACCCCCTTGAGCAGGCTCCGTGCTTGCACTTTCTAGCGCCGCTGCACTCGCTGCCGCATTGTTAAGGAGAGAGTTGGGATCTTCAGCAAAGGCGTGTGAAAATTGCGGGGTTTGAATCGTAATGATAGTCTGTTCGATGGCTGTAATGAAGCCTAGAATGCTTTGAGCTGATGTTGAGAGCCCTTCCTCTCGAACTGGGAGTAATGCCCGGGAAATCTTGATGAATACACTATCGTCAGCTCGTTTAGCAGTATGGTCGAGGTCTTTCTCAGTTGCTGCTTCCAGCGCATTCCAGGCAACCTGAAAAGGCGATATTTGTTGACCTTTGAATGGAGTGACCCATTTTTGCACTTGTTTCCATTGGTTACTGTGAATACTCATTCCTGTCTGCGCGATGGACGACTTCCGTTTCTTTAACTCTGCTACGGTTCTTGCC
>Ga0307930_1000180_pt1 | contig 48437 bp, 54 predicted proteins | sample OrgLakmetageno46_FD_203161 | JGI IMG/M metagenome (GOLD analysis project Ga0307930, IMG submission 203161) | Saline water microbial communities from Organic Lake, Antarctica - #46 | ecosystem: Environmental > Aquatic > Non-marine Saline and Alkaline > Saline | place: Antarctica: Organic Lake...
AATTTGCACGTCGGCAAAGCCATGTTGCTTGAGCTGCAGCATGCCCGCCTTGTCCAAGCCCTGGAGGCCGCCGCTGCTCCCACCCTGTAAAGCGAGCCCCTGGCAGTAGGCCCGCAGGGACGCAATGATTTTGAGTTTGCCCAAGAACCACCGGTCGATGCGGGTTAGGGCGTGGAGCCGCTCCATCGACCACCCCGCTTCGAAGGCCGCTTGCACCTGCCACAGCCGCTTGTCCGTGGGGCGCCGCAGCTGCTCTTCGAAAACGGGGGCACCTAGGTCATCGCAGTGGTTGCCTTCGAGGCCTAAACTGCCCGGGGACACCATCCGGACGGCCTTCTGCATCGCCTCTTCGAACGAGCGGCCAATCGCCATGACCTCCCCCACCGAAAGCATGCTGGAGCCCAAGCGGCGGCTCACCCGGGGAAACTTGTGCAAGTCCCACCTCGGCATTTTCACCACGCAGTAGTCGAGTGAGGGCTCAAAGCAGGCCGTAGTGGTCTTGGTGACCGAGTTGCGAATCGACACCAAGTCTTTGCCCAAACTCAGCTTCGCCGCCACGTAGGCCAGGGGATAACCCGTCGCTTTCGACGCCAGGGCCGAGGACCGCGACAGCCGTGCGTTCACTTCAATGATGCAGTACTGCTCCGACTCGGGATTGAGCGCGTACTGAATGTTGCACTCCCCCACAATGCCCAAATGCCGCACCACTTTCAAAGCAGTTTGCCGCAGCTTGAAGTACTCCCGGTTGCTCAGAGTCTGCGAAGGCGCCACCACGATGGAGTCTCCCGTGTGCACCCCGAGAGGGTCGAAGTTTTCCATGTTGCAGACCGTGATGCAATTGTCCCGCGAGTCACGCACCACCTCGTACTCGACCTCTTTCCAGCCCCGCAAGTCTTGGTCGATCAAAATCTGGTCGCTCACACTGAAGGCTTTCTCGGCCAAATCCCGAAGTTCCGTTTCGTTGTCAGCGAACCCACTCCCAAGCCCACCGAGCGCGAACGCAGCGCGCACCAGCACCGGGTAACCGATCTTGGCCGCCCCTTCGCAAGCTTCATCGACGGTGGAAGCAGGGTAGCTTAAGGCTAAAGTCTCATCGATTTCCGCCAGTTTGGTGCTGAAGATTTCCCGGTCTTCGGTGGCAATGATGACGGGAATTTGAGTGCCCAACACGCGCACGTTGTGCTTCGCCAGGTCGCCGGCTTCAAAAAGCTTCACCCCAACATTCAGGGCCGTTTGCCCGCCCATCGAGACGATGATCGAGTCGGGCTGTTCCTTTTCAATCACCCGCAGCGCCGACTCCGCGGTCACTGGCAAGAAGTACACCGAGTCCGCACACGGGTGCGCTTGCCCGCCGAGCCCCTGCGAGGTTTGCACGGTCGCGATGTTGGGGTTGATGAGCACTACTTCCAAGCCTTCTTCTTTCAGGGCCTTGATCGCTTGCGAGCCCGAGTAGTCAAACTCCCCTGCTTGGCCAATGGAGAGGCCGCCGCTGCCCAGCACCAGCACCTTTCGCACCGGCGACTGGGCTGGCAGGTAGACCGCAGGGTCAATCAGTTCCTGGGGCCTCGGCGCGCCTTTCACCATGTCCACGAACATTTGAAACAGGAAAGCGGTGTCCGTAGGGCCCGAGGCCGCCTCAGGGTGAAACTGCACCGAAAAGAAGGGCTTGGACGCATGAATCACGCCTTCGTTCGAAAAGTCGTTGGCGTTGAGGAAGAAGGACTTCCAGTGGGGCTTGGGCAGCGAATCCCCCTCCACCGCGAAGCCATGGTTCTGGGGGGTAATGTAGCACCGCCCGGTGCGCAGGTCGATGCACGGCTGGTTGGCGCCCCGGTTGCCGTACTTCATCTTGTAAGTCTTGGCCCCCGCGGCTAAGGCCATGAGTTGGTTGCCCATGCAAATCCCGAACACCGGCTTGAGGTCGGGCCCCTGAGGCCGCGTGATGGCCCATCGCACGCTGGCCACGGCTTCGGGAACCTTCCGTAACGGAGGTACGGGGGGCAGCAAGGCGTAAGAAGGAATAAGAAAAAGGGGGGAAGGAAACGTCTCGACCTTTTTTTAATTCAAGACACGGTAATGCTCAAAGAGAACATTTGTTTGCTTCATGCAAAAAAAATCAGTGGTAAAAACAAACAAAGATGAATACCATCGTGGGGTCGCCAGGGCCGTTGGACAGGAAAATGCCATCGTACTCCAGGCCCTCGGGGTTCGCTTCGAGGTCGTAGTTATACGGTACTACCGTGCACTCCACCTAACGAGCAGGATGATGGAGTTGGATAGCAAGCGCAGGATTAGAATGAGTGCACGCTTGAGAGTTCAGAGCAAATCGAGAATTTGCCGACACAAGGCACTGATGTTACACGAGAACAACGAAGCAAATGGCTTACTTTTTGAACATTCACGAAGTAACGGATGATGTTGTACTTAATGCCGCAGTCCAGCATGAGAATCTTGGGGGATTGCCCTTTCCCAAACACTTTGATGGTCTTGGTGGAGACGGAGGCCACCAAATTGGTCTCATTTGGGTTGGCAAACGATAAGCTTTCGTTCTGGTAGTTGACTCGGCCAAGCACAGCGCCCGTTTCCCGAATGATCTGCAAGATGCAAGGCGAGTGTTGGTGTTGGTGGTGGAGCGAGGAACAATAGTTTTAAATTTTAAGAACTTTCAAAATGAAAAGGGTTGTGTCGATACAATGGAGTAGACACACTCTTCAGAGCGCCGAGAAGGCGAATCCTAGCCACAACTTCCTGCTAAAATTATCACCACCTCCATGAACCCCCCCCCCCACTAGCATAACGCACCTTGGTAATTGCGCGAGTGTCGACTCCGCACAAGCCTGGGATGTTGTGGGCCGCCAGCCATTCGCCCAGGGACGCCATGGAGGCCCAGTGGCTGATGACGTCATCACAACAGATACATCGCCAAAGAGGAGAGAGTTGAATAGAATCAGAGTGAGAAAAGACGGCAGCAATAGAAAGGGTAAAGAATCAACAGAAGTAAGGGCTAAAGCGAAGGCGAGGAGACGAAAGTTCAAAAGGTGAAAATAGAACATTCGAAGAGCTCGAAACTCAGTATGGGTAAAGTGCACGAGAAAAACTTCTACTTCTCCCCTCTTTTTTCTAGTGCGACGGTTCTCATCTTTCTCCCCTTCTCTCTATCAAAGCCCACCTGTGGTCGAAGGACGCGCACGCGACCACGAGGGCTGAAATGTGCAAGCCGTCGCTTTCGAAGTACTGGGGCAAACCCAGCTCGTCCATCTCTTGCTTGGAAGGCACGCCGTAGTTGCCCACGAGAGGGAAGGTCAGCACAAGAATTTGCCCTTTGTATGAAGGGTCGGTTAGAGCTTCCGGGTACCCAACCATGCCCGTGTTAAACACCACCTGGACAAACGAGGAAAAGGAGACGAAAAAGAAGGGAAGTTGAAGCAAAGAAAAAGAGGTAATCACAACTCATAGAGGAGCCCACACCCTTGCCAACATCAGGCTGGCAAAAGGTGAGAAAGGAATTTTGGAATCCTTGTTTATAAAATCGTATGCGCGCGCCCCGAGCACCCGGTAAATCCAAGGTGGAAAAAGGCACAGCCAAAAGAGCGAACAACTGTCATCCACAGCCTCGCTTAAAAACTAAGAACAAGCGAGCGGGAACTGTTTTCCATTTCACCTCGCCCGCCGCTGGACCTTTGGCACCAAATGAAAAGCCTTCAAATCGCTGACCAGTTGCCAGCTCCAACGATGCTTTGGGCATCTGAAGCGTCAAAAGTAAACATCGAAGTGAGCACAACCAAAAGAAGTTGAAACGCATGCAATCAAACACTAACGAAGCAACAAAAAATCAAAAGCGTGCTGCCTCGTTTTGTAAAGCAATTCACACTAAAGCAATCACTTTAACTTGATATATAGATAGTAGTTCTAAGCCAATGGTCAGTCATTTCTTTCTTACCTCGGGTAAGCCAGTGTTTGTACGCTGATTCTTCTGGGCAGAAAAGAGTTTGGGGATAGAGGTTTGTCAGACGGGCAATCATTAACAGATGAGCTCATCAACGTCGACATTGTAATTGTAATCGCTTTTCAATCGGTCAACCTGATCCACCGGCGTTGCCATGGTCTCGCGTCTGTTCACGGAACTTAAGCGATTCAAAATCGCTAGGGCCGGCGCGACTGATTCCTTCTACGAAGGCGCGAAACCTCACCGAATCTTCTCAATTTCTTTTAAAAATATAATGCGTGGGTTTATGTTTATAGATTCCTGTAATCCCCTACCCTGTGTGTACTGGATTTCTGTCGATTGATCAGGGCAGCACCATGGCGGCCCGCTTGAGCAACGCGACCCTAGCCTCTGTATTCCAAACCTTCGATCTCGACAAGAACGACCGACTGAACAGCACCGAGTTTCTGGCGCTGATCAAAGTGTGTTCATTGTATTGTTCCGCATCAATGCTTCAGTGCAATATTTGCTGTCGCATGTTTGTGCACTTACGTGTGATGTCCTTTGCGTGTGCATTCTACAGGCCTTGCTCAGGCTGCGCGATGGGCGCGCACCGCCGCATGGAGAAGCTGTGGCGTTTGCTGCAGATGTGGCTTACGGAATGACGATTCGCAACGTGGACGGCCGCGTGGTGCGGGACGTTGAGGAGCTCACATTGTCCGACTTCTTGCCTCATGCAGCTAACGAGCGTGGGCCGCTCGGAAAATTAGTGCTTGACGCAGCGCGAGTTGCGCTCCCGGACTTAATTGAAGCACTGCGCAGAATATGTGGCCTGCCACCGTCTGTACCATCGCCTGCTCCGAATGGCTACGCGACTCCTAGGCCTGCTTCCCCTGCTAACGCACACGGGAGCGGCCCACGAGGCGTGGGTGGAGTGAACTGTGCTCCGCCAACACCAGCTACCCCAACCACGGATAGCTCGACCACACCAGCAAGATCAAGCCGAAATCCGAGGGCAAGCCCCGCGAATGACCCTCTAGTTGCGTTGCAGGACCGCGCGGCAGCTGCCCTACAAGAGCTCGCCTCAATAGAGGCGTCCTGCGGGGACCTGCTAGACTCGACTCATCGGCGGCACGCAGGCGTGCGGCAGCTCCTCGCAGCGAGCCAAGCAGCCAGCGCAGCTTTCAAACGCACGATGGAACCGCCCACGCCTTCCACACCCAGCAGTGCCGAAAGCCAAGTGCCCAGGCCGCCTTTTGCCTCCCCGTCGTCGCCGCCAGGTTACGCGAATGCTCATGCGGCGGCAGCTGCTGCTGCAGCTACAACACACGAGTCAGTCCCCCCTTTTCCTCGCAAAAACCCCATGGCTGAATCTATGCCCCCACCGGAGCCCCCGAAGCGAAGTTCACCTCCGCCCACGTTTGCCGTAGGGGATTTCGTGCAATACCGGCGCGCCAACGGAGTCGGTGGCGCTCGGACCGTAAAAGTGGTTGAAGTGCGCGACGATGGCGTGTACGGCTTCGAGTACGACGTCGAAACAACGGCAGAGCACTTGTCGCGCCCCCCGGGCTCCCAAGGCGGCCCCATTCAGAAGCACGACCAAGTGTTGTACAAGCTGGACAATGCTGCACGCGTGGTAGGTGTGGATGTCGCCAATCAATCGTACAGCATAGCAGTGAGAGGGTTCACCGATGCCAGCCGCCTCAGCCGAGAATGATGAAAGGAGGGATGCGTCACCGGAGTCCCTTCCTATTTAGCGATAAACCTCATCGCCCCTTTGTTTGCGTGATGGTGATGGGCCATTTACAATTTATGTGATTTGCCAACAAAAGAACTGCAAACGGACGAGTAAGGCGGTTGATATGGCAAATACTGCCTTAGCTATAGCCAGAGGCTTTTGATGATCCATAAAGTTTCTCAAACCGCGAACTATAGACTTGGCTGCTTTTTACGGGCTTTCGATTCGTTTTAATTTACCGAAATTTACGAGAATTCGTTGCGGCTCCCTGCCTGATTGGCATACCACATCCCAGTCGAACTAATTTTGGTTTAGGACGGTTTTACAGGGTAGGGTTAGGGCTGGGGTTGGTGTTTATTTTTGCCTAAATCCGACTACATGTGGCTTTAATTAAGTGCTTCATTGATTTTAAGCGCGACTGGGGTGTGCTCTCCTGATTGGACGAAATTTGGAATTCGGTTCTTTTCTTAGCACGATTCCGCCATGTCCCGGCTTTGTGCTCGTTCTGACCTGTTGATAGAGCAGCTGAGCTGTGCAAACTTTGGTAGTTATCAGCGAAATGGTTTCGACAATATGGAATATAGGACATAGGTGCGGATTTTCGGCAACGGACCAACTGGATCATTCCGCACATGCTTTGTTTGCGCAACGCACGCGCATTCCCACTTCTGCCCGCTGCATTGGCTTCTGTGTCATTTGGGTTTGTATTAGTTCGAGTTCAAGTTCGGACCAACTGGCAGCTAAAGGGGGGATCACTTCTGAAAAGTCGTTCTTTTTGGCCATAGTATACGCATATCGTAACGGGATTCCCCTATTGAATTTAGGGTCTAGAAATGACCAAAATCGCTCGAAATTTCTAGTGCAGCATAGCTGCATTTGCTGTGTGAGAGGCGCCCCTGAATTGAAAAATGCATATCCAACGGATAAAATTTCGTGGATTTACGGCACAGGACCGCACCATGCATGGCGCATGGGGTTTGTGTATACGTTTTAGCAAGGGTGCCCTTGGTTTTAGGGTGGTTGTGACATGTTTTCGCTGCGTAAGAGTCAAAAAGGCTTAAAATTGCCGCTTTTGTGAAAAGTGACCCCCCCTATAGCTGCCGGTTAGTCAACGGCAACACGCAACACGGTGGAGCAGTATAAAACTGATGGGAAGCAGGATGTCCTGTTTTTGGCCCGGAATTGTGGCGCGAGACTACATGAGGTCTTCTACGCGACACGGGCGCTAACGCTACGTATCCGGTTGCTACCTTACCGTTGTTCTGTGCCTTCTATGCCATCGATCCCCCCCTCTCCTCCTAGCCCATTTCGGCTGCACATGGCTCTTTTTTTAGCGTTTAGTGCTTAGTGGATTTCGGCAAACGAAATTTCGCCGCTTTCGTCACATCAGACGAAATCGAAACGAAGTTACGTAGTATAGCTCGATGGCCGCCGTAAAAAGCAGCCAAGATCTCGGCAAACGAAATTTCGCTGATTTCGTAACATTGTCACATCAGACGAAATCGAAACGAAGTTACGAAGTATATCTCGATGGCCGCCGTAAAAAGCAGCCAAGATTATAGATTCCCAGAAAGTGGAAGTGGCCATTGGCATTGACCTTGCGGCCTTGGCATATTTCTCATGCAATGGCATTAAGCTATTGCACTAGGCACTAAGGAACCATTCAGGCAGCAATTAGGGGCCATTTTTTCTCTTTGCTGCCGTGTTCTCCATGACAGATACGTCAATTGAATAACGTCTATACTTCCAAATGAATACGAGTGCGCCACTGCTACTAGAAAGGCCAACATTTTATATCGGCGAACCTACTGCCTACTACCTGATACCGACATTCTACAGACCCACACTAAAACACGTGAGCTCCTTCTTCTACTCAAGATGAAAACAAGCCACTTGAATCAATTTTAGCTTTGATACGAGCCCCTCGGTGTCTTCAAATATCAGGAAAGGCCCTCCAAACCAATACCGCTCCACCGAAATTCGTAGATGTTCTCGCCGGAAGTCGCGCATTCAAACCCAGGTGCTTTCTCGCAGCTTAAGCTGCATCGTACAGAAGCGCAAAAGAAACAAATATTCAGAAAAAGAGACAACGCGTTACAAATGGAAGAATGCTGTGTATGACACTAGCAAACAAGTATCAAGACCAGTCCATGAAAACGAGGGCGGGGCTAAGATATTCTTCGAGGAAAGAGAAAAAAATAGTTCGTCCTATTTTAGGAAAAAGGTTCTAAAGCGATCTATGAACGAACCCGCGAGTGGCAGCTTCGTCTATGACCAGCTGCACTGGCACGTTTCGCCGCGCAAACGACAGGACCCAGACTGCTGTCGACGAGCGCTCCAGCAAGCTTGCGACGGTAGCCACGAGAGGCACCACTGCTTCTGCCTGCGCGATTTGTGATTTATGATGGTTGTCAAAGATACGAGGAAAAGATTAGGAGTACGCTATTAAGCAAGCGCGGCCACTCTCTGTCAATTTCTAAATTGCGTGCATGCTTCTATTCAAAGAAGCGATTCATTTGTGACAACAATTTGCATTCAACGACAAGTGCTACACTAACTTCTGTAGTTGCACTTCAATTTATGTTACCTGGTATACGACATCCGCAGCTAAGATCAAGTCGTATGTTCCCACTGTTTCAGAGTGAGTAAGATCGGGAGGAGCGGCGCCATTTGTTCCAAAAGCAGGCACAACGCCCTCAGTCAAGCTAGCGAAGTAACGTGCGTTCGCCAAGTCCTCATCTTCGTTCCAACGCATTTTCGCGACTACTGTCACCGCGCGCCTTTTGCCACTAGTTTCATTAGTGCCGCTATTTTTAAACGCTGCCTCGCTGCTAACCTTCGTGAATTGCCACGGGCCCTGACTGCCCTCAACTACTTTCTCTTCAGTCGGCACCGGATCAGCCTCAGCTTCTAGTGATGATGCTTGTGCTGAGTCTACTGATGCAAGCTCTGATACTGGAACTTTCATCGGCGCTGGAGTAAAGCCATTTTCTACAAAATTATCGTGGAGGCGTTTCATGCAGTCGTCGTCGCCGTCAGTAACAACATTGAGTGCAGGCTTTAAATTGGCGATCAGTAAGCCCACGAGACCGAGGCCAGCGCCTAGCTCTAAAACGCGCCGGCCAGACACCAGGCTAGTGCGCCGGGCCCACAAGTACTCGTTCAGTTCTTGCGCGCCGCGCCATACGGTTAAGCCCGTGCCATCACCTGAGCCTAGCACCGTTTGACCGAATTCGCGCGCTACGCCCTTGAGCCGCAAGGTTAGCTCTTCAGCGCCCTCCCCGTATGTGTAGGTGAAGTTGTCTTCGATATCCAAGTCTTTTGTGAAAAAGTCTGCCATGAAGAAGCCCTCTTGATCGCTGTCGCTGCCACTGCCTTCATTATTTGTATCCTCAATTGCCGCCATTGCTGCAGTTTGAAGTTTCGTCTTCCCAATATATTCACCCCTTACGATATCACGATGGCATTTGGGCCCATGACAGCTTTTGAACTTATGATGAATATCAACGCAACCTAGCTAGTGCTCGGGGATTAATCAGTCAGATGTAAACAATGTATCCAAGGCAATCCAATATCAACGACTCAATCAATGGTTATAGGATGGCGCATGAACGCATTATACAGTCGTCCGTCTGTAGCATGATGGTATGATGGTTGCATGGTCTGCGAAATCAGGGAACTGGGAGGATCGGAGGACTGTTGGGAGACTGCGCTGGTCACCCTAATTTGATGCTCAAAGCAATATAATGACAAGGGATACATAATGAGATGATTGGACCAGAAAGCTGGCTTTGCTGGCCCTCCTCCGCTCCGGCTTCACCGTCACGTCGTCGTCAGTGAAGAGCTTAGATAGAGGCATAGGCCCAAGATTACCACCTCGCGCTGCTGCCACTATTAAAGATTCATGGCCCATCTCATGAATGCTGCTGCTGAACCTTCTGGAGAGGACCCAGTATATCAGCCTAAGGTGTGTAGCTAACGATTGTCTACGCGCAATTTTATGGTTCCTCTAGTTGCCACTTCATTTCCTGTGGTGAAATCTTTGGTGTCGAATCTTTCTAGAGCACTTTCCGAAAAGATGACAGCGCCCCATGGGATTGCATTCCTTGCGATTTTAGCTAGACTGAATGAAACTCCAGACGAACGGTGTAGCCTCTACAAAGTGGCTTAAGGAGCTCACTCTTTCGTTTCTATCGACGTAGTTCATAACATTTGCACACACATTTGTTGACTGCAGGCGTTCCCAAACTTCGGTGAATACGCTGCGAAGCACGCAGCGTCCCTGTCCGACCCAGATGCCTTTTGGACGGAAGCAGCTAGCAAATACCTGACTTTCTTTTCGCCGTTCACGCAAGTTCAGCGGGGGTCGCTGGGTGGAGGCAACGCCGAATGGTTTTTGGACGGCAAGCTGAACGCGTCGCACTGCTGCGTGGACCGCCACTTGGCCACCAAGGCCAACGACGCCGCCATCATCTGGGAAGGCGACGAGCCGGGCACGGGCCGCACGGTAACCTTCGCCGAGCTCCACGCGCAAGTGTGCCAAATCGCGAACGCCATGCTGGCGTCCGGGGTGCGCAAGGGCGACACGGTGGCGGTGTACATGCCCATGGTCCCCGAGCTGTGCTTCGTGATGCTGGCTTGCGCCCGCATTGGCGCCGTGCACTCCGTGGTGTTCGCGGGCTTCAGTGCGGAAGCCCTGCGGGACCGCATCGTGTACGCGAAGAGCAAGTGGTAAGAAGAAGCGCTACCAGTTGATGTAGGGTTGACTCTAGCGTGGTTCAGGAGGAACGCGAAAAATGCAAGCACTCGTGTTTGGCCTGAGATCTTGCGGAATTGGGAGCCTGTATCTTTGCTTGATGGATCTTTCATAAAAAGTCCTGATGTTGTATTGTGTTCTTATCGTTTGTCACCCACCTATCGTCCTCTTTCATGCAGGGTCTTCGTGTCCGACGAGGGCCTCCGCGGCGGCCGCACTTTGCCTCTGAAGAAGATCGTCGACGACGCGTGCAAAGGGCTGGAATCCCTGGTGGAGCACGTGTTCGTGTTCAAGCGCACGGTAGGATGCAAGGCCACACAAACAAAGCTTATCTTTAAAAGAGTGGTTACGCGGCGGTTCCTTGACATAATGTTTCCCACGTATCCTTGTAATAAACCTTTTCTTCTTCACACAATCTCTCTTTCTCTCTTTCTCTCTCTTCCTGACCCCTTGATCTTCATTTCTCTGTTACACAGGGCAAGGACCTCTTGGCGGCAGGGCAGTGGACGGAAGGGCGCGACGTGTGGATGGACGAACTGGCATTAGCGCAGCGCCCCGTGTGCCCGCCCGCGTGGCAAGACTCGGAGGACTTGCTCTTCATTTTGTTCACCTCGGGCTCTACGGGGAAGCCCAAAGGAGTGGCCCACTCGACGGCGGGCTACCTACTGTACGCGGCCATGACTTGCCAGGTGAGGATTGGAAAGAAGGATCCAGTGATAATCGTATTAATAGGGTCGTTCTCTGCATCTCTTTCCTCGCCCGGGCGTGCACTCACGTGTGACGATGTACAGAAGTGGCCACAGAGAGCTTTCAATCCGGAGTCTTCCTTCTCTGCCCACTTCCTACCATTCTCTTCTCATCTCTTCTTATCGCGCATATGGCGTATTTTGGCCAACGCTTGCGTAATCTGCATTCTCTTTGGTTTCGTAAACAACAAACGATTTACAACAACCACAGGAGTCGTTCGGTCTTCGACCAGACGACGTGCACGCCTGCGTGGCAGACTGCGGCTGGATCACCGGCCACTCTTACATCGTGTACGGGCCCCTCCTGAACGGGTGCACCACGGTGATGTTTGAGTCCACCCCCCTGTACCCGACCCCGGGCCGGTACTGGGACCTGGTGAGCCGGTACAGGGTGACTTCGTTTTACACCGCCCCCACCGCGATTCGGGCGTTGATGGCCCATGGCAACGACCACGTGACTCCCCATGACTTGTCCTCGTTGCGGGTGCTCGGCACCGTGGGCGAGCCCATCAACCCGGAAGCGTGGAAATGGTAAGAAATTAGGGTCTCTCAATTCACCTTTTTAAAGCACGATTTCGTTGTAAGTTTGAGGTATTCATAACATTCCTGCCATTTTCTCCAGAACTTTTCTTCTTGTTTACACACAGGGATGTGCTCGTATTTTTTGTCTTTCTTTTCATTTCTCATCATGTTATCTTCTTCTTCCACGTCTTTGGCTTTTCTTCAGGTACTTCGAAGTAGTTGGGCGGAGCGTGTGCAGTGTAGTGGATACCTATTGGCAGACGGAAACGGGGGGACATTTGCTGACTCCTTTGCCGGCGGTGACCCCCACCAAGCCCGGCAGCTGCTGCCTGCCCATGTATGGGATCGAGCCAGTGCTCCTGGACGCCACCACTGGAGCGGAAATCGAAGGCAACGGCGTGGAAGGTATGAAGAAATGCACTGATTGCGCATGTTGTGGCGTTGTGCAGCATTTCAAGCACGCATGGTTTTCTTGTCTGAGCTCTTCTGTGTGCAGCACTTCTAAATTATTTGCCCATTTTATAAGTCTATACTTCTCCTTTTTCAATATTTTCTTTGTTCTTCGTGTTTTTCCAATGTAAAAAGGCGTGTTGTGCATCAAGCGAGCCTGGCCTGGCTTAGCGCGCACTTGCTACGGCGACCACCAGCGCTACATGACCACCTACCTCAACCCGTACCCCAACTACTTCCTCACCGGCGACGGTTGCCGCCGCGATAAAGACGGGTGTGTTTAGAATCGTACACATCAGCTAGAAATGAATGTGTGTATCATAAATATCGATGTCTTCAGCCCATTTTTTTCATTCGTTCTCCCATAACTTCTGCGAGACGTATGTGCATATCCTTCGTCTTCTTCTTCTTTTTCTTCCTGGCAGGTACTATTGGATCACCGGCCGGGTCGACGACGTGCTCAACTGCAGCGGCCACCGTCTGGGCACCGCAGAGCTCGAAGCAGCACTCTGCGTGTCCGACCTGTGTGCCGAAGCTGCTGTAGTGGGGTTCCCGCACGACATCAAGGGCCAGGGAATCGCGTGCTACATCATCTTGGCGGCGGGGGTAGTGGAGTCACCCGAGGTGCTGGCGAACCTCAAGACCCAAGTGCGCAGCTCGATTGGAGCCTTTGCCACCCCCGACTTGATTGTCGCCATCCCCGGCCTGCCCAAAACCCGCAGTGGGAAAATCATGCGCCGGATCTTGCGGAAGGTGGTGGCCGCCGAAGAAGATTCACTCGGCGACGTGAGCACCTTAGCGGATCCTTCAGTGGTGGATGCGATCATTGCCAAAGTGAAAGAATTACAGAAGCGATGATTATGGCGCTTTCAGTAATAATCAAGGAGGGCAAGCGAATTACAGAACTAACAAGGGCACGAAATTTTCTACCGGCCCTGATTTCTTTTCTTTGTCGCTGATTCCCAGTGTTATGGATACTGGATACCGCATAAGGCAGATGGTGCGTTGTCTCAGTATACACACCCCAAGTCCTGATCAACTTCCGATGGCGCTTTTCGCTTTCCGGAAGTTTGTTATATAGAAGCTTCAAGGGCAAGGACCAAGGGACCTTTTTATCCTTAATTCTTAATTCTATTTATTTCTAAAAGCCGTTCACCATATTACCATTACCATATATCGATCAATTACATTACCCGTTCTTCGTCAATTTGGCAATATGTAATATATCTGGCTCCTGGCTGGTATTCCATAAGGTGAGAGCTATCGTAGAGCACCGCAGGGCCAAGCTCTTGGCTACACATATTTTTCAGCGGCATAATCTATAACAAGGTGCGGCCATATAATTTATATATAATCCATTCGCTTGCCTTAGACTTCGAACTTCGGAATAATCGAAATACTGAAAATACAAGAGTGCTATAGTAGCTAGAACTAAGAGCGCATACTTCTGCCCGAAAGATTTGCTTCTGTATCATCTGGGTTTGTATTAGGTCGAGTTTGAGCACTAAGAGCTGTAGCCCCCTTTTAATCCTCCCATTTGGGCAGCTCGGAAGCTCGAAAGTTGAAAAATGCTTCACCGCAATGTCTCTTAACCTGAGATGGCGGATATGGACCTACCTAACATCTATACCACATCTTAAAATTGGAAATCATTGGGAATTGTGTTGGTGTAATAAGTGGCACTGGTTGAAAGTCCGCCATGACATAACTCACTGGTAGATGTTTCTGGGTTCCACCGCAGCTGCAGCCTCGTGGTCCATGACCAAGCGCACGGTGCCGGACGCTAAGAGCCGTTGCACGAGATCGGCTTTTTCCACACACCTGATGATAGCGTGCGGCGGGCGGGCGTATGGACAAACGAAGAGGTGAGGGAGGGAGAAAGGCTTGACAGATAGCGTGCTTGTCGCTACAAAATAGGGGCAAGAGCAAAGCAGAGTGAAATGAGAGAAAATGCAAGTTCAGTGGCGAGATAAATAGCAGTAAACCCAGATAAGATAATACGACACGATTGAATACAAATAAAATAGAACAACGCACCCAGTTGCATCGACACCGTGTTCTGCCATCGTTGACCTCAGCGCGCCTACCCCCAGCGCGTTCAATTCGCCTAGCGTCATTATTGGACCGCCAGTGCCGCCGCCACTAGCAGTATGTGAGCTTTCTGATTCTACTTCTTCTGCTGCAGCTGCTCCTTCAGACGGAGGTTCTTCCTCTGCGCCTCTTGATTGTGAAACCTCAGGCATAATGTCCACGGTGCCTGAGTCCACGATTTGTTGGACCATGTCAGACTTTTCCAGGCAAGTTTCAGGGCGTAACCCATTAGCTGATCCTCCCAAGATAGTCATCAATTGCCTCAAAGCGCCCACTCCCATGCCCTCCAGCTCCTCTAATGTGAACTCAGGGTTAGTCCCCGTGCTATTGCTGCCACTGCTGCTGCTGCCACTACTATAGCTGTTGCTGCTACCACTAGTACTGGTGGTAGGGCTGCTGTTGCTGCCACTGCTATTGCCACTGCTATTGCCACTGCTATCACTGGCATTGCTACTACTGGCACTGCTACTGCTACTACTAGAACTATTGCCGCTAGTGCTGCTGCTGCTGCTGCTGCTACCACTCTCACTCTGAGCCGCGGCGCTTCTCTGACTGCCTTCACCAGTAGGGTTGTCACTGAAGACCTCAATGCGACCGCTGGCTGCGAGCCTCTCCACTAGGTCGCTCTTTTCTAAGCAGCCTCGCGAGTCCACGCCCACCGCCGCACTTAAGCGCCGAAGCTCATGCACAGTTTTGCTCTCGAGCGCTTCGCGCCTGTACCGAGGCCTCTGATAAAAGACCGAAGAATTAGCAAGAGGAAAGAATTAACAGCACAAACTAGAGGAGTACCAATACCTATGGAAAAAGAATGTCAACGAGGGAAAGACAATTAGACGGACAAGGGGGCAGAGGTTGGGACCAGTGTTTTTTTAAACAATACCTGAGCTGCCATACGAGCAGGACGGCCTTGCTCAAAGATGTAGTCATCAGACTGCAGCTCGTAGCGGCACGTCGGGCAAGTGCAGTGGCGGCCCAACCAGCGAAGCGCGCAAGGCCTGGGGGAGAAAAATCATAGACACCGTATCAGCCATCAACAACAGCGGCAACCGACATGCCCACAATCAATAGCAACAAAAACGATATGAAAGGCAGGCACAGCAAATCCAAGAATAAGCATCACTTCTTTACCGGTGCAACAGATGCCCACACGGCAGCCGCGTGGCCTTGCCTCCTTCGTCGAAATCGTCGATGCACACGCAGCAAGTACTGTTGGCCTCGTCCAGCACGTCTGCTTCGGTTACAATAACGTCGGGCAAACTCGCAAGCGCATCCACCTGTTCAAAGAGAGAAACTAAAAATGAGAAACACATTTCCTAAGAAGAATTCCGACTAACACTACGCCTGCTACTACTACATTGTAGTGCTATCTGTACTACGTCGCTCTTCTAACGCGAATCACTATCAAAACCCCTCAAATATACACTGTAATTGTACTTAAGAGACACGTTCGTTCAAAAGCACCCACCGATGCCGGCGGCGGGCCGGGCGGAGCAGGTGTGCCCGCTCGTCGGGCTGCTTCCGCCTCGTTGTGAGCTTCTTGCCGCGCGAACCGCGCCTCCTGCACCCGTTGCTGTTCCCGCTCGTCACTAGGCGACGCTGGCGAGGGGACATATCGACCAAATCCGCTCATGACTCCTCCACCACCGCCGCCGCCACCTGCGCTGCGACTTTGTCCGCTCCGACTTGAGCCCTTAGACTGTTCTTACTTGCGGGGTTACTTGCAGCTTGCATCCTTCCCACTTCACGCTTTCTGCACACGCTTTTTTTTACAGGGCTGGGAAAAAGAGAACCCGGAGAGGCAAGGGAAGAGATGAGAGTTGTTTTTTTCAAGGCGAACATGAACTTTTTTGAGACAGGCCCCGAAGGGCCGGAATTAGAAGACTAACAGGTAGAGAAGAAAAGCAAAGCAGCGCAAACTAGACCTAAGCAGCTAACCAGGCGCGCATGCCCGAGTGGCCATGGAAGTGATGGTAGCGGTCCAAAGTGGCACGCTCCTCCATGCTCTGAGAGTGCAGCTCAAAAGATGTGCGCCTGATTAGCTTCTTAGGTCTAGTTTGCGCTGCTTTGCTTTTCTTCTCTACCTGTTAGTCTTCTAATTCCGGCCCTTCGGGGCCTGTCTCAAAAGAAGAGTTTCCGCCCGCAGAGGAAGGGACTACAACGAAGTCCCTCTGGCGATCCAGAAGAAGAGTCGCCCATCCCCGAGCAATTGCGTGACCCCATTTGCGTGCAAGCTTCTGTCTGAACAAGGCTGTGGCTTCTGAAATGCCAATGTTGTAAAAAGCCGTGTGTTTGCGAGCCATTTCCCGAGCGACGAGGTCCAAAATGAGGCTGAGATCAGAGGAAGTTTTTCCCTGTATAATCAGTATTTTGCAAAACATTCAACTCAAGCGAATAAATAGGCTCGGGTGCAATCGGTGTGGGGCGATAGTTAGCGCAAAATGGTGGTCCCATGGGTGCCGGATTGTGTATGTTGCGAAGTACAGGGAAAAATCACATGTTCGCCTTAATAAGACAGGCCCCGAGGGGGGAATTAGAAGGCTAACAGTACTGTAGAGAAAAAAAAAAAGGCCCCTTAGAGAGCGAAGTGAATGAGTACGGCCTTAGCGGCCGTGTTTTTGCCTCAGTAATTGGCCGCTACGGGGGTTCTTCCTCTGACCTCAGTCTCATCTTAGACCTCGTCGCTTGGGAAATGCCTCGCAAACACACGGCAACCTATAACATTGGCTTTTCGAAGCCAAAGCCTGCTCAGGCAGAAGCTCGCACGCAAATGGGGTCACACAATTGCTCGGGGATGGGCGACACTTCCCCTGGATCGCCTGTGAGACTTCGTTGTAGTCCTCTGCGGGCGTAAACAATACTTTTGAGCGGCACTCTGTGTAGAAACTGATCTCCCCTGTAAGGGGAAGTTACAGAGGTTGAAGTCACAACTGCTGTGGACTTCCCTTTCTTTTCATAACCTTTTCTATTAAACGACTGCCTAGCACTTCTACTTCTTCTACAGGTTCTGTGCATGGAGGAGCGTTCCACTCTGGACAGTTATCATCACTTCCATGGCCACTCGGGCGTGTCCGCCTGATTAGCTTCTTACGTTTTGTTTGCGCTGCTTTGTTGGCCTTCTAATTCCAGCCCCTCGAGGCCTGTTTCGAAAAACAAGGCAGCGCTTCTTATACTAGGAGAGGAGCCCATACATTTCTTTTTGGCACAAGCAGGAGCGAGTACAAGAAGGGAAGCCAATCAGGCACACATGCTCGAGTGGCCATGGAAGTGATGAAAGCGGCCCAAAGTGGCAAGCTCCTCCGTGATCTGAGAGGGCTGCTCAAAAGAGGAGTTCCCGCAAACACCATCGTTGCCAGGGCTGAAATCTTTATGAGAGCCCCGCCTGCACAGAAAGTAAAATGTGACGCCAGGTATATAGCAATATAGCTGCAACATTACTACTGTACAGAAAAGACACATCTTTGAGTTACCGCCCGGCCTCATATCACATAAGACAAAAGCTCGTAACTCATATAGATCCACTTGTCTCTAGTCCGTAATTCCGGGCCCCTCGTATGCCACATATATGAACACCGAGCACCGTGGCCTGTGGCCTGCGTGCCAAAATAAAGACAGAGGTTTCCATTGATTCGACTAATTGCCGATGCCTAGTAGTGGGATTTCACTAACAGATCCATGTGGGCTTTTCTTGCCATATTACTACAAGGCCTAGGAAGTTGATCGATTTGCTAGCGAAATCCCGTTCTTTACTGTTATGGACTTAGTGAAATTTCTGATCGTGAAGCGTGAATGCCTCTGATAACAAAACGGAAGCGCCGTCCGCAGGTGGGATTCCTCAGATGACCCGGCACCTCCTGGGCACCTCCCACGTACTTTAAAACATATGTATAAGAATATTTCATACGAAGCAGACCAACTTAGACCTTCGCCTTCACTCAGGCCATAAACAAGAGGTGCCCCTTGTGTTCCTGAATTATATGCCTCATAAAAAAAGTAAAAATCAATGAAACTTCTCTAGGTGCATTTCGGGTGACGAAGATGCAATGGAGATGGAGGTACGTGTTTCATTCTTCATTGACGCAGGATAGGAGTGCCACATGGTGAGGTCCCCTCAGGTGCCTCTGGGAGAGTAAAGAGCTCCGGCGGCCTCCTCCAAATCGATGTGCGATTCCCTGCCAAATCAAAGGTGGTCGTCGATTCTAAATGCTGTTTTATCTATTGATTTATGTTGGTCGGTGCTGCGGTGACTGCTTCATGGTCCATGACCAAGCGCACGGTGCCGGACGCTAAGAGCCGTTGAACGAGATCGGCTTTTTCCACACATCTGATGGTTGTTGTGGCGCATGGGTTTTTGTGGTCAAACAAAGAGAGGACTAAAAAGGGAGAGTCTTAAAAGGATATTGTGTTCACCGCTAGATAATAAGTCTATAAGTAAAGGAAATGACGAGTCCAGAGGCATGAGAAATAGCAGTGAAGCCAAGAAAGGATAACACGACAAGATCGAATACAGGCGGATCAACAATAACGCACCCAGTTGCATCGACGCCGTGTTCTGCCATCGTTGTCCTCAGAGCACCTATTCCCAACGCATTCAGCTCTCCCAGCGTCACGATTGGGCCACTAGCACCACCACCGCCACCACCGCCACCACTAGCAGTAGCAGTAGGCGAGCTATCCGTTTCTATTTCTTCCATGGCTCTATCTAGGACCTCATCAATTGGTAATTCTCCTTCTTCTTTATCTCTTACACCTTCTACAGGAGCTGTACTTGTGTCTGCTGTACTAGGCGCTGCTTCATGTGCCGTCGCATCTATTGACGCTGGACTGTCGACTGCTCCTCCTGCAGCTGCTGTCACAGGCACTGCCGTTACTTCTGCCGTAGTGCCAAGGTCCGTTGCAGGTGCTGAGTCAGCAGTAGACTCGAATCCGGCTGTTGGTGCTGCTGGGCTCTCCTCTTCAGTTGTGAACGTTGCACCACCTACTGGTGATGTTGTTGCTGTTTCAAATTCAGACGATGCTGTTCCTGACAGTGCTGCGATTGCGGCGTCAGCCATTGCTGTTGCTGCCGCACTTTCATCCGCAGCGGATGCCGTTGTTGCAGTTGTATTGGTTTCGTCTTCTGCTGCTCCAGCTCCTGCAGCTGCTCCTTCAGACGGAGGTCCTTCTTCTGCACCTTCCGGTTGCAGAACCTCAGGCAAGATGTTCACAGTCCCCGAGTCCACGATTTGCTGAACCATGTCAGACTTTTCCAGGCAAGTTTCAGGGCGTAACCCATTAGCTGATCCTCCCAAGATCGTCATCAGTTGCCTCAAAGCGCCCACTCCCATGCCCTCCAGCTCTGCTAATGTGAACTCAGGGTTGGTCCCTGTGTTGCTACTGCCACTGCTGCTGCTACTGCTGCTGCTGCTATTGGTATTACTGCTGACACCACTACCACTGTCACTGTCACTGCTGCTGCTGCTGCTATTTGTAGGACTGCTCATACCACCGCTGCCACTGTTAACACCAATGCTACCACTGAAACTACCACCGCTACTGCCACTGCCAGTGTCACTCCTACTGCTACTGCTATCGCCACCACCACTGTCATTCTGAACTGCCGCACTTCTCTGACTGCCTTCACTAGTAGGGCTGTCACTAAAGACCTCAATACGGCCGCTGGCAGCGAGCCTTTCCACTAGATCGCTCTTTTCCAAGCAGCCTCGCGAGTCGACGCCCACAGCCGCACACAGCCTGCGAAGCTCGTGCACGGATTTGCTCTGCAGTGCTTCCCGCCGGTACCGCGGCCTCTGATACAACACAAAGAAGGCAGTAAAAGAGGGTGTAAATAGTAGGAAAAAGGGCAGAAAGGCGACAATTATGACGTTCCAAAGTCCTTCACGCTATTGCTTGCAGAATGAGAGCCTCAATAGTACAAAGAGGAAAAGGAACAGAGGAGTGAAAGAAGGGATAGAAAGGGTCAATTGAGTAGACCTGAGCTGCCATACGAGCAGGACGGCCTTGCTCAAAGATGTAGTCATCAGACTGCAGCTCGTAGCGGCACGTCGGGCAAGTGCAGTGGCGGCCCAACCAGCGAAGCGCGCAAGGCCTAATTGAGCAGAAGACCAACAACAATTCAAAGGACAACCATCATGTACTGCAACGGCCACAACACTAACAACAACAATGATACAATACCAAAATTGGAATGAAAAAAAGGCGTACTAAGTCATAAAAAGGAACAAAAGAAGTGTAAACGAGGTAAGTTGCAGAACATTCCTCATTTTTTTGTGGTAAGGTGCGATGAGCCATCGCTCCTTTTACCGGTGCAACAGATGCCCACAGGGAAGCCGCGTGGCCTTGCCTCCTTCGTCGAAATCGTCGATACACACGCAGCAAGTGCTGTTGGCCTCGTCCAGCACGTCTGCTTTGGTCACAACGACGTCAGGCAAACTCGCAAGCGCATCCACCTATGTGGAATGAGAGAGCTAAAGGGTGAGAAAAAAACTTCTTCTGAGAAGAATTCCGACTAACACTACGCCTGCTACCACATCATTGTAGTGCAGTACTATCTGGACTAGGTCGCTCTTCTAACGCGATTCAATACCCAAATTGCTCGTCAACTACCCATTGCAACTATACTAAGGTGCCGCATTCGTTCAAAAGCACCCACCGATGCCGGAGGCGGGCCGGGCGGAGCAGGCGTGCCCGCTCGCCGCGCAGCCTCCGCCTCGTTGTGAGCTTCTTGCCGCGCGAAACGCGCCTCCCGCTCCCGTTGCTGCTGCCGCTCGTCACTAGGCGAGGCCGGCGAGGGAACACCTCGCCCAGCACCGCTCGTGCCTCCGCCACCTTCGCCACCACCAACGCTGCGGCCTCCTCCGCTTCGACCAGAGCCGCTAGCGGAGCCACCACTCGCGGGGCTAGGACGCGCCGCTCCCAGACGGGTGGACGAAGCAGACGGCGAAGCTGTTGCTGATGGTGATGGGGCACCCGGCCGAGGGCTAGAGGCTGCTCGACGAGGCGCGTTTGGGCTGGAAGCTTGGCCGCGATTGTGTTGAGGTGGTCGAGGTGGTGACGTGATTCCCGCGAAGAAACGCTCTACGTTGGCTCCCATCTGGCTGAAGAAGTTGCTCGCGCTTCCGTTGTTGTTACCACCGCCGCCTCCACCACTAGCCCCGTTGTAATTGCTGCCTCCGCCACTTCCCCCAGTGCTGCGACTTGACGTGTTTGTTGTCTGTGACGTGCCGTTCGACGAGGACGAGGTACTAAATGAAGCCGAGCTAGAAGAGGTGCTACTGCGCCGTGATGAAGAGCTCCCGCTACGAAACATATTGTTCATCTTCTAGAGATAATTTATCTCTTTCGGAATCTACTGAAAGATAGGGCAGTACTGCGCAGCTGCGCAGGATATGGCCTTAGACGCGACCTCGAGACCTCGAGCCTCACGTACTCACGCGGAGGAAAAATGATAAGACTCAAAAGCTCAAAACTCAAAAGTTGGGTTATCCTAATATGATATTTTCTAGCGCTCAGCTCCTCAAAAGCTGAAGCAGAGGCTCTAAACCATGGAGCCAAAAGACCGCGGTGGTCTTTTGGAACAAAATCCCGTGGACCGTGTGCCGCTGCGCGCTTCTGCCCTCGGGGACGATGCTTTAAGAGCTATGGGAAAGAAAAGTCGAAGCGCAAACCGGGCCGGACCAGCAGAGCGCTATGAAAAGGCCTTGTTAACGGCATTGCTGTCATTGCCGCAGGATCGATTGGCGGCGGCAGCTAGTAACTCAATGAATGCTGGGCTTAGTACGCAAGCCATGGAAAAGGAGATACATGCGGAGAATTCTTCAGGGAAGCTTGACGTGCCACAAGCAGTGCCTGCGACTGCGCCGTCAGCCATGCTACCTACTAGAAGGACAGCCTCAAGCGCCGCCGCGAAGAAGTCGTCTAGGCCAGTCGAAGACCCGGAATTGTTCCTCCGCACTCTCACTGGCCTTCCGCCTGTTCCCGCGCGAAGCCACGGCGAGGTTGGCTTTGTCCCTAGCAGCAGCAGCAACTTAGGCCTGCCTTCTCGGGCGCTCACTGCTGACGCCATCGCCGCTGCTGCCCGCTTGCCAGCTGGCTCAAGCGCGCTAGCTGCGCGAGTGGCAGACTTCGGAAATTATCCGTTGGCAACGCGCGAACGTGTGCAAGTAGCCACTCTTGAGCGTCTCAAGAAAGAGCAGGTAATGAGGGTCTTGTGGCTTAATTTCTGTTCAGCAAAATGGATTTACCCACATACAATACTTTCGAAGAAAGCGGCATAGACGGCTATAGATGAGTACGACCTTTATGTTTGGAAGAGCTCTATACCATCCTGTACACGCATGTACTCGCTTTGCTTAGACGTTTCTTTTTGCTTCGTGCGTTGCTCTCTAGTTGTTGCGCGAGAAAAAGATGAAAGCCGACGAGTTGAGGGCCAAGTTTGAAGCCAAGCAAGCTGCCAAAGAAGCAGTGAAACCGAAGAAGCACGGCAGCGACGACGAGTACGACGACGACGGGACAGACGACGGAAGCAGTAGCGCAACTGGCGCCATGTCAAAATTCTTGCGAGACCCCAAAACCGGCAAAGTATGCATTTGAGAGCTTAATAGCTAATTGGAGCTCTCTCAATTCTTGATGGGCAGTAGACTTTTTTTAAACCGTCACTATAACCTTGCAATAGTTCAAAGCCCTACTCTTCATTTCTGACCTGCACGTTAATCCTTGTGCAATGGTGCGTGTTTGTCATGTTTTTTAATCGCATTACATTAGGTTCGCTTGAAGAAGGCTGCGCGGCTGATTCAAATGAGCGCGGCCTTCGCGAAACCTCCCGAGCAAAAGGCGAAGCAACAAATCAAGGCCTTGCAGTCCTCAGCTCACAAGCAAGCCCTCAAAAAGCTGCTCTACGGCTGGGCTACAGTACAATTGGCGTTTCGGGTGATGGCTACAGAAGACTTCACTTGGCCGGTAATTATGTGTCTTGTTTCTGTAATCTCCAAGAAGAAAGTGTATTCACCAGGAGGAGATACTTTCAAAACTAAATTTTGGTGAGAATGGAAAATTGCCTTTATTTTGCCCTAATTGGTTTCCATAATCGTGATCTTATATCGGATGTCGTGCTGTCCCTGTATTGCTGTGTTTCGCAGGCGGCGCCAGAAGGCTCTGAATTGCCACTTCCGGTGGCACCTCCCAATCCGGATGGCGACGACAACGACGACCAAGGTGCCGCCAGCGGCAGCCCTCTGTCCAAATTAGACGAGCAAGAAGGCAACGGAAGCCCTTCCCAGCTTCCTTCTTCATCAGCCAGTGCGAGGTCCACTGGTGGAGGATCACAAGCAGCCGCAACTGCCGACGGAGCAGCAGCAGGAGCGGTAGACACCGCAGTAGCAAGCAATAGTTCCGCGCAAGTACCGTACAACTTCAAGGGTGGGATCAAAGGCACCTTGGGATTACGGGACATTTTCGGTTTACTGGGCCACGGCCTGGGGTTGTTACCGTCGGAGCAAGCGTACATTGTGGACGAGCTAGTGCTCGCGCAGGCCAACGAAAAAGGGCACAGTCTGAAGGAAGCGAGCACGCTCGCGAGCAAGGTGCAGAGCGCGAACATTACACTAGACGATTGTTGTCTAGGGTGCTTCGCCCCTTTTTCAACGTTGTTGCTTGACTTGACTGTTAGGAATTGTTTGGCTGCCCCTTCTCTCTTCGTGACGTGCCATCTGTGTGTCAAGGAAACATATTTGTCTGGCAAAAGGCTAACGCTCGTTTTGTCATGGTGTTTCCTTGCCCATTACCTTTAAACACCATCCTACAGATTTACGCCGTGGAATTACCCGAGTACCACCACAGCCACCACGGCAGCAGCAATGGGAGCGTGGCTAGCCGCGCGAGTTCCCAGAAAGAAAAGCGGAAGCGAGCGAAAGCTGCCGCCGAAGCCGCCGCGAAAGCGCGCACTTCTACCAAAAGAAACAACAGCATTCGAGCAGGAGGTCGCAACCGTTCTGGCAGCAGTGGCGGCGGCGGCGGTGCGCGCTCGTCTTCCCCGAGTACTCCCGTGCGGGGTGCTACTCCCAACACCGGCCGGAGCCGCCGCACGAGCAGCCCGGGAGGAGGCACTTCGCCTAGTCGTGCCTTGCCCTCGCTCTTGGCCAATCCACCGGGGGGTTTCGCATTCGAGGGGGCGCCACCGTCGCTGGCCAATCGGGACCTCGGCACGCCTCTGCGGAACGCGCACCGCAATCACTCGCGGAGCGGGTTTTCTGAGGGCCTCGGTGACGGTGGGAGCCCGCGCAGCGCTTACAGCGACGGCGGTGTGTCCGGATCCGACGATGACGACGACGAAGACAACCCCTACAGGGGCTACACCCCCCTTGAAGTGGTGGAAGCCCAGGCAGACGACGCGCGGAATGCGGGCTGGCCGGCCATTGTCACGTACAAGGACTTCGAAGCTCGGACGTTGAAGACGGTGGAGCCGGCGTTCGTCGCGGAATTGTGGGCGGACATTGCCAAAGCCGAAGCATACAAAAACAAAGTGGCGGACGCCGACCGCGCCACGCAAATGGCGTTGATTGAGAAACAAGCGCAGCGCCGCGCCCCCTTGGTGGCCGAACTTACGCGCAAGCTCGATTTCCCCCCTACCAAGACCCACCACAAGCCGAAAGATGGTCGCGGGCCAACGGTTGTGGTGCCGACCCCACACGCGTACAACACGCGCGCGCGGGTGAAGCAGCTTTCGGCGCTGCTGAAAGACGGGGGCATGGTGCTGGAGCTGCTCCTCGGCGAAGGCGGCGGCTTGGGCTCCATCATGAACTGCAAAAAGGCGCAGCTCAGCCAGTCCAACAACGCATTGGGCAGCGCAGGCCTCTCGGGTTTGCACATTCCGCTCGCTGCGGGGCGGCCTTACGGGGGCATCAAAGAGTGCGTGTTGACCGCGGCCAAGTACGGAAGCGGCCTGCAAGGCCTGAGCCCCGCGGAGTGTGTGGAGACTCTGTGGCAGTACTGCGCGGAACGCATTCAGAGCTGCCACCGCGGTCTGCTCCCCAGGAGGCAGCAGGGCGGCGCGCTCCGGATGTGGCGCGAGCGTGAAAAAAACTGGAAGCGGCGGGTGTTCAAGGCCTGGTGGAACGCCGCGAGAAACACGCTGGAGCTGCGTTACCGCTGCAAGTCGCCGTTTAAATTTTGGCGCAAGTACGTGGACAAAATGCTGATCTTGCACCACTTGTTTGCCAAGTGCTTTTGGCCCATTTACATCTGGCGCAAAACCACGCGAGAAGCCATTTTGGAACGCCAGAAAGCCAACTTGCTGAAGAATTTGTACGTGTGTTCGTTCACCCTGCACGTGTTTCGGGCCTGGAAGAAGTTTGCGATGCAAAAGATGGCCAAAAAGAAGCGTTGCGACGACCATTACGCGGCTTTCCAGGCCAAGAAAGCAACGCGGAGTTTCCACTTTTGGCGGCGGTGCTGCCACCGCGACAAGTATTTGGAAGTCAACTGGCTGCGCCGGGGCATGCGCACCCACGACGACAAAGAGCTCGAAGTCCTGTGGCGCTGCGTCACCGTATGGCGCTACTGGCGCACGCTGCAAAAGATTGTAGCAGTGCGCGCGTCGCAGTTTTGGCGCGTGATTAGCGCTGACCGAGCCCAGGCTGCAGCCATTGCCACCGCAGACGTGAAGGCGAAGAAACGCAAGACCCGCAAACAGAGGGACGCCAAGGCCTTGGCTGCAGCTCAAAAGGAGCAGGAATTGGCGCGGCAAAAGCTTTACGAAGGGTTTCCCGCTCTGCCTCGTCTGAGGCAGCTGCCGTGGGGAAAAGGCTTGCCCACGCGGCTGCATACCTTGTGCGCGAAAATGTTGCCGTACATGGACAAAGAGTTGGTGCGGGAGTGCGGGCAGCGCCACTTGTGCTACTGGCGCGAAGGGCCTCGATTCTTCAAGAACATGCGGGACATGGTGCTCCTGCGCAAGAAAAGCACCGTGGCGTTGCGGAAATACGGGCGGCAAACGCGCTTGCTGGTGTTTTTAGAGTGGCACAAGGAAATCAAGCGCAAAATGGCGAGCCGTGAAGCACGAAAGCAGGAAAGAGCTGCAGCTCGCTTGGTCGCGAAACAACGGGCTGTGGCTTTGGCCACCGCGCGAGCCCAGGGGCAGAAGTTCTTGATTGCCCAGCTGGAAGCCGAACAGACCACCGCCGACAAAGCGGCACAGTTGAAGAGTTTCGCGCGGCGCGAGCGCCTACAGGCTGCGGGGCGGTCTTCGAACGTGAACGACGACGACAAAATCGAAAGCGACCACAGCAGCGACGACGACGACGAACTGGGGGAAATCGCCGAAGAACGAGAGGCCGAAGCGCGGGAAGAAGCGGAGCTGCTGGCCAAGGCAGCGGCCGCAGCGGCGAGTCCTCACAACAAGTCGGCGTCGGCCTTGCTGCAAGCCTTTAGTTCGGAGACGAAGGTGGAACCTCCTGCCAAACCGTTGCTCCTTCACGGCATCGCCCAAACGGTACGTCTTCCCATGTTTGTTTGAATCTATTTGGCTCCTTTTTCCTGTATGTTTTGTCACATTTATATTTTCTTTGATTCTTGGTTTGCCTTTTCAATTTCGTCTTTTTCTTCATGCCAAACCAATAGGCCCAATTCCGGCAGAAGGGCATGTTGTGGCGGCAGAAGGCGAAACTGGCTGCCAAGCCCATGGTGGGGTCCATTCTTGACCACGATCGCGCAGCACGAGCCGAACAACTCAAACGCTTTCATAGCGTCGTGGCCAAGGTATTCATACTGTATTAGAGTGAGGCAGCTGTTTCGTTCTTTTGGCTCCCCCAAAAAGTGAAGAAAGGGTGCATAGGTAGAATTCAAGGAGGAATTTTCCATCGCACAAATCGTCTTTAATTTGTTATCCCACACACCTACCCATGCTGTAGGTCGAGCGGGAGTCGTTGGCGCTGGAAAAAGAGCGCGACGCCCATGTGGACGAGCACGCGGATTGGGTCAACGGTCAGGCAGCCAGCACCCTAGCACTGTCGGAGTTTTTCGATGACGAAGCCGGCAAAATGGAGCGAGCTGGCAACCGGGAGGTCAAGTACGTCTCCGAGTTGAAGATGCACACGGCGCGCACCATTTTGCACTTGCTGAACACCGTGCGGCACAACAGCGAAAAAGCGTTGGACTACCTCATTGCGTGGCGTTACTTTCGCGCTCTGCGCGTGCCGTATTACGACCGGAAAGCGTTTCATTTGCGCAACAAGCAAAAGCTCCGCAACTGGCTGCGGCACTGCGTTCGGCTGCAGCGGCTGGACCGCGGGATGCCGCGGTTTCGGAAACTGCGAGTGCTGTGGCGCTGCTGGCACAAGCTCTTGAGGCACGCAGAAAACCGCCGGAAAAATCGCACGCCGGCGCTGCGAGACCATTTGGTGGCACTCTCCAACCGCGCCGGGCGCTTCAATGCGCTGCTGCAGGCGCGCGGAGTGTGCGGGGAATTGCCAGTGCCCATGGAGGAGCTGCACTCGAAAACTACGGACTTGCGCGCGTGCCTGCTGCGGTGGGCGGCGTACGCGGCCGACGTCTGCCACGCCCGCGCGACTTCGCGGCTCGTGGCGTGGCGGGCGCAGTACACAAGACGGCGGCGCGCACTCCAGGGTTTAATGCTCGCCGGTCTAGGGATTGGCAAGGCTACGCAGACGCTGGAAAGGGCGGCGCGCAAGGCCAAAGAAGCAGAGATCGAAGCGTTGGAAGCAGCAGAACAAGAGAGAGCCGAGTCGCTCGACTACGGAGAGTCTTACCGAGATTTGCCGTCTTGTGTGCAATCGGGTGCGATCCAGGGTGGCAGCAGCAGTAGTGCAGCTAGTACGGTAGCCGTGCCTGCCGTTGCTGTGGCAAGTGGGAGTGGTACTTCTTCGGTGAACCAATCCGCGGCTGGGTCGGTGCGCTCTTCTATGATTGGAAGTTCGAAACCAGCTGCAGAGGAAGGCCCACACGACCGCGCCGCGAAGAGGCGGAAACGCGCTCTGATTGGTCGAGACGCCAGCCGTGCCAAGACCACCTACCCGGGCCAACGACAAAGAAGGAGCAGCGGTGGTGATGACGGAAGCGGCGATGAGCCTGAGAGTGGGTCTAGCTATGGAGGCATGGAGTCAGAACAGGAAAATGAAGTAGGCAGTCGGCAGCATCACCAGGCTATGAGCAGCAGTAGCAATACCACTGCGAACACAGTGCGAAGCCACAATCACTCCGTAACCAAGAAGGCAGACAACAGCAACAGTGCGAATGGCCGATCCACCACCGACGATGCCGCCTCTCACGAGTTCGATGGAATCATGCGCGACGATGTTCCCGTTGGGAGAACGAACTTCAAGGAGGTGAGATTAGTCATTGCTTTGACGTCTCGGCGATTATTCTCTGGTTTTTCATGAAATGGGTTACTTACGCCGAGATGTTCAGCATTGAAACTTGTTCATTTCTTTGGCCTTCACTTCATCTTATTTGTTCTTCTGAATGTTACCGCCTCACTTCATCAGGTGGTCAAATCCGCCACTGCGCACATGGCTACTGCGGCCTTTTTGGACGCAGCCTCCGGGAAACTAGGCAGCGGGCACTTGAACCAGATCGGCGACCTCAACATCGAAGGCGCAAGCTTTGGGAAAGGATCAGGTCTAGTGGATGGGTGGGAAGGGCGCGAAGGCGAAGCACGGTGGCCTTACGCGCCTCCGCAGCCCAAGACCTATGCCGAACAGCGGCTGCAGGAAGACCTGTCGGCTTGGCGGGACATGTACGCAAACAAACGAGCCAGGTGTGTGAGAAAGACAATCACCCTTAAAAACTTCGTTTCATTATTGCTTTCTGCTAGCTAGTAGCCATTCGTAACCTCTTATGCCGCACATTTACTTTCTGCCCCTCGTTTCAACTTCTCTGTTTGCTTTTACAGGTGCGTTGCCACTCTAACGCGGCGTTGCAACCGGCGCCGCGCGGCCGAAGTTGCTTTCAAAGCTCGGAACGGCCCCAGCTTCAAGAAGTACATCGCCACCTTGCGCGCTGACGCGTCGCGGCGCCTGGCGCTGGAGAGGAGCCTGCTGCTCGATGCGTTTGTGACGCGAGGAAAAGTGAGCGAAAAGGATTATTATGGTCGATAGGTTTTCGTCGACGCATCGGGTGTTGTGAAACCGTGGTACAGGAGAGAAGGAGGATGAAAGAGTGCTGTGATCTTGTTTTTAGCTTTCAATACTGCTGGGATTTCTTATTCTCCCTTTTCTTCGTATTGAGATGTTATCTTCCATTTTCTTTGTGTGTGTGTGTTAAGCTTGGATTCGAGGACTACAGCGTTGCTTCAATGCCACAAACGGCACAGCCAGAGTCCTCTGAGTCTCATTCCAATGGCGGCGACAAGAAAAAGAAGAAGAGCAAGAAAGGTGTTGTTGCAAGTAATGATCCTCATTCAGAGGCGACGACTCTGGGCGTAGCAGCTGAAGAGCCGCCGATGCCGGGAGATACCTCCTTTGTTGATAAGGTCAATAAAGAATTCACGACTTTATCAACGCTATCAACACTGGTGTTATTTCCATTCGTTCAATGGTTACTCTTTTCTGCATTGCTTTTTTCTCCCTTAAATTCACTTGTCTTGAATCACGTTGGCGTTTATCGTCTTTTTTATTATTCCAGGTGGTGTGGGGTGGGTTCGCTCTAGGCGAGGTCACCGTGTTCACATCTCCCGGGCTCGGCATCGTGGGGGTCTGTTTGACTTACAGGGGGGATGGCCCGGGCCAGGTGGAGCTTCTCCCCCAAGGGGGGCTTCGGGCCCCGCACGGGAAAGCCACGGAAAACATCACCACGTTCAAGCTCGAACACCCGTAAGTTATTATTTGCTTGGTTTTTCTTCACTCTTTACTCTTTCATCTTCGCTTTTGCCTTCTTCTATTTCTTTACCTGACTTTATTACTTATTCGGGCTTTTCGAGTCATTTTGATTACTTTCTTTCGCCTAATCCTGCCGCACACGCACAGGTACGAGCACGTGTACGCCGTGACGATGGTGATCTCTTCCGGCTCCTTCGAAGCACTGCAATGCCATGTGGCGGCTCCGGATGGCACGCACCTCCGCGACTCGCCTCTGCTTGGCAGGTCAGGGGATAGTTCATTGATGGCACATGTACATCAAGACATGCTTTTTTAGTGCGGAGAGTATTGCCCTGACTTTCTTTTCAATTATGTTTCGCTCGCAAGCTTGTACACTTTAACAAAGCACTATCGTTTTTTTCTTTTCAATCTTCGTTGGTCTCATTCTTGGTCTGTCTCGTTTGCTTCATTCCCCAACAGGCCCTTTTCTGCGGATGCTCGCCGCGTGGTGCTGCGCGGCACTTCCTCCAAGGACATGCTAGTGGGCTTGCGCGGGCGCTTCTCGCCCCACCGGGTCACGGCCCTCGGCCTCCAGATGCGCCACGTCACCTCGGCGCGACACGTGTTCAGCTGCCATTGGACGCCCTCCAAAGTGCGTCCTTTTTACTGTGATACTTATCTTGGGTCTTGTTTTTATTTCATCATCAGTTTGAGAAGGGTCAGAACAGGACTCCTTTTCGTATGTTCGTTTGAATTTTTGAAGTTTTTACCTCAACCTGTTCTATACAATTCTTGTCTTTAAGATTCTATTTTTACTCCGCTCAATCCATCTGATCCACCATTTGACCCCCCTCCCTAACACGCACTTCCCTAAAATACATAATATATATTTGAATTATAAGGTGGAAGCCACCGCGAACGCGACCCTCGCGAAGCACGCTCTGGTGCTCCAGGAAGCCCACGCCGCGTCCTTAGCCAGGGCCCAAGACGCCCTTTCCGGGGGTGGCGACGAGCGCGCAGGCCAGAAGCGCTCGACGGGCGCCAACACTGGTCCCGACGGGATGCCGCTGCCCCCAACCCCAGTGTTAGCGCGGCCGTCCTCTGCTGAGAAGCTCCTGGCGCAGCGCGCCGCAGCTCGGGATGCTCTGCTGCAAAAGGTGAGTCATGAAATCCTATGACAGCAAAAAAGTCAAGTGGATGCACTGTGAGGAGGAGTACTTTTTTATCATGCTTCCTTCTCCCAGCCCATTTCCTGAGCTCTGTGAAGTCAAGTCATTAGGCTTGCCTGCTGCGTGTATCGCTAGTGTTTACGTGCGTCGTGCATGTTTTCTTCTATGTATCATTTAGGTGGCTGAAGAAGAGGCGGCCGCCAAGGCATTGGCCGAGAAGGAAGCTGCGGAGAAGGCAGCGGCTGAAGCACTGGACCAAGAAGGAGGAGCGGAGATGAGCCCTTTGAAAGGAGGCGAAGGAGGAGGCAGCGTTGGCGCCAGCTCCTCATCGACCATGGCAGCAGCAGGTGCAGTGGTGACGTCGTCGCGTCCGTCTACAGGAGGGCTTCCACCGAAAGACGAGCCGAATTTCTTGGTGGGGTCGGGGATTGCCGCGGGCTACGGGTTGAAGGAGCAGTGGCGGGTGGCGATCGAAGCTGGCAAAGAGGCCGAGAAAGACGCAATAGCTGGAAATTGGGAGAAGTATGCTCCCGGCAAGACCTTGCGCACTGCGGAAGAGGAAGAAGTGCAGGTTAGTGATACTTTGATTATGATTATGTTCATGGTGAAACTGGTCACGGTTCGAAAGGAGTCTCATAAAGTTGACTCATGCTTAAAATTTTGACACTTACAATGGTGGTGACGCAATCATTCCTTGCCCTATATTTTCTCCTTTTTCTTTCCCAACAAATTCAGGTGGCTGAGTTTATGGCGGTGCTTCGCATGCGGTCAGTGGATGTCTCCGCCGCCGCTGCCCGCTCCGAAGCCTTCGTGAGGAGGATGTGGTCGGGGACCGTGTGCGATAAACACCACACTGACACCCACAAGTTGCGCACGCTCGGCCTCATTACGAGCTTAGGCCGCTGGCTCTTTCGGGCTCTTTGCTTTTCGCTCGCTCCGGATCCGCCCTGTCCGCCTGACATTCCTGATAGGCTTGAGGTAAATTTGGGAATGAAAGAACATGACGAGAATATGATAACGAAAGGAAGACGAGAATTTGTATTGCTGCGGATGGTAAAATAATCTTTACGCGCTCAAGATGCATCAAGCTTCTTACTTTCATCATCGTGTGTTCTCTTGTTTTTCCTTCTTATATTCTGCAACAGGCGCGGTCGATCAAGTTCTTGCACGCTGCTGCGGTCGGAAAGAAAGCCTCGGGCGATTTGCACCATCGCGCGTTGGAAGCTGACGCGGCGCCGAGGACCTGGGCCACTTTCGGGTGAGAATGAATTGCAGGGACTGGAGAGACAGACAAAAAGACACTTATGGGCTGATGATGATAATGATGATGATGATGCGATGCTCAAAGCAAACCGTATGGTTACGATTTGATGTGGTCTAAAATAATTTGTGGTGTCGTTTAATTGTTTAACCTTTTTTCTTCTTCTTTGGTGCAATGCAGGCTCATGTCGCCAGCCGACCGCGATGCAGAAGCGAATTTCCGGGCTCAACTGGCGGAGTGGCGCCACGAGTCGTCGAGGCTGGCCGCCAAAGCTGCGCGCTACAAGGAAGAGGTAACGAAAGTGAAATGGCTTGAACGTGCTCGGGATTGGCTGGTAGTTGTAGGCTTCACATATGTCTTGCGAGATGGTGATTATTGGTCGTGATAATGTTTCCGACACTTCCAGGAGTATGCTTTGTCTTTTCTTTACGCGCAAAACTTACTCGCTATCTTTCGCTGTTTTCACAACAACTTCGCTCGAAATTATGCGGCTCTTTTGTGTCTGTTTCTAATGTATATATCGCTGTACTCTAGGGCGAGGGGTATGCAGCGGCCGCGCTCGCGCTCCGGCCTCAGTTGCGGAACACTTTTGCCGCGCACGTGTACTACCGCAAGCGGCTGGAGTTGGCTCGCACGCAGCGGCGCATGGAGGCGGAGTTTGGGCGGCAGTACTTTACGGCTACTTTGAACGCGGTGGCAGCCGGCAAGGCGCACAGCACGCTAACGCGGCAACAACTCGAAGAACTGGCTCATGCGGTGGAGCCCTTGCCGCCGGGCTTGAGCGCACCAGGCCAAGTTGATTTCTAAACCGCGATGAAGTAACTACGGGTGCACACGGTGCTTCACAAGCCATGGGTGTCTAATTTTGGCGTAAGCTTATATCTTCAGTTACGATAATTCGGTTTGTAAGAAGAATACCACGCATGATAGGCGATTTTTCTGTTGAAATGATATGCTGGATGATTAGCAATTACCCGATTAGCGATCGGCGTATATTGATGCGACAGAAGTTGAGATCACCGAGGAGACGACGAGGGGCCAGCAGGGGCGAGCGGCGAGGGGGGCCTTCGATTTTACAGTAGAGCACACCGAACTACAATAGAATTATTGACCCGACTTCTTCGTGAAGCAGACTTCGCGTAACGCCCCCTCCATCTCTAGTGATGTGGATATGCCGAGAGCGCTATTTAACATTCCCACTCCATCTCACTCAACATTCAACATACAACATTCAATAAGTAAGGAAAACGCAAATTCGCAGAATTACTTCCCTGTAATGACACGAATGTAGTGTTTTCAGTAGGCGCAGCGAAAGAGCGAATTGAGGTACAGTAGTGAAAATGGCTGTCCTTCCGCGGGTAACCCATGTCGTTGGCCGTGCCCTGCGCGAGGTAAAATTTTTATAATGCAGCAGTATATTCCATAAATGCACTCTTTTATACGTCCATGATTATTGATCGCAGTCGCCCCATGCTTGTGGCCGTTTCATGTAGCGGTGACGAGCACTGTTTGCACTGTTGTTGGTCGGCTGCGTATGAGTTCGTTTAGGGAAGCACTGTTCAATTATCATCTGACTCGCCCCCTCATTGCTTTGTGATTATAGACGGGCCAAGCGCTGCAAGTACTCGGCACCCGTGCGGCTGACGACTTGTCCTGGCGTGATCACTGTAAGTATCAACCCCCTGTTCGATTACTGGCCGCCCCTGGTGCTGCTGCGCTCGCTGCGAAACGATGCTGAGCCTTTCGTGTGTTTTGTATTCGTAGTCAAAACATGACAGCTTAGGGCTAGAGTGCTCGTTCAGTTTCGTACTGCTTTCCTTCCATTACGTGGCATTCGACCGTCCTACTCACAACCCCTTTCTCCTTGGTTGCTTTTACCATCGGGACTTTTTTGTCGCGCGTCCACTGCCATAAACTTTTGATTCGTCAGTCTCCCGGCACCGCACTCTTATGTCGCTCTTCGACAAGGCTCCTACTACTACGGAGAGCACATTCGTAGCGCCGTGCGCGTCAGTGTCTGGCGACGTTACCCTTGCCGAACAGGTAATCGCACCTCCTCTTGACTCCTTGTTAAATTTTTTAACCGTTCTATTGAAAGCAAAGTGGTGTTTGGCTGATAGAGCCAGCGCTAGAAGTCAAAGCATGCGAAGCTCGAGATGAAAGCCAGAGAAAACTAACATCTAGGTGTACTTGACTAACATTATTTATTTGTAACTGTGTCTGCCGCCCCCACCCCTTCCTCGCGCACACGCCACAGAGCTCGGTATGGTATGGCGCTGTGGTTCGTGGAGACGCCAACAAAGTCACAATCGGCACTGGCGCCAACGTCCAGGTAACCCGCCGTGAAGCTATTCTGCATTAGAATATCAGCTATGCATGGAGCGCGCACGCGGAACCTTGGCAGGCAACACGAGCCAGCGAGCTTGTCTGAACCACGCGTGCTGCCCATTCTATACTCCTCTCCTGTGGGTGCAGAGCTGCTCCGCGACATCAACGAAGTCTTCCTTTATAACCCTTTCTTTTTGCCTTCCTGTCTGCCTGCCGTCAAATGCTTTGCAGGACAACGTGGTGATCATGAGCACGGCCAGTGCCGGCACTTCCATCGGCGAATACGTCACCATTGGCCACAACGCTGTTCTCACGGCCTGCACGGTTGGCAACGTGTCCCTCATCGGTGCGTTCTCATTGCTACTTGCTTACACGAATGGAGGTCTGAGAGCAAGGGAATAGTGCAGGCGCGTGGGCGTCTGGACGTTGGTCGAGAATATCTTTGCGGGCCTTATTTGAAGTACAAGAATGGCACTGGCTCTTTCTTTTTCGATATCCTCGTTGCTCTTGATGCGTTATTTGTGACGTCTTTCTTTCTTCGCGTGGTTCTTACTTTCCTATGCATATTCTGCTCGTCCTGTGCGCGATCCTTTTTCAACAGGCATGGGCTCTGTGATTGGCGAAGGCGCGGTGGTAGAAGGCGGCTCCTTCGTGGCTGCCGGCGCGGTGGTGGCACCTGGTAGCGTGGTCAAGTCGGGCGAACTCTGGGGTGGAAACCCAGCCACCAAGCTGCGGAACTTGACTCCGAAAGAGGCGAGCGGCTTGCAAACTCAGGCCGACGAGTACGTGAAGCTGGCTGCATGCCACGTGGCCGATCTCAAGACCCTTTAATTGCATTACACAGAACGAGAATGAGGATATCCCTCCCTACTCCAGTTCTTTTCCTGTTTTGGGCTCGTGTTCGCGTGGCTGTTGACCATATAGATGCAGTTAGTGATTTGGGAATCCGAATAAAGCGAATGGAATAGCGAGGTGCCGATCCAGGTGCCCTTCTCAAGCACGATCGCAAATTCGATTTTCTTGGTTTGGCAAGGAAGGGGATGGTTACTGTTACACAGGGACAGGGATACTGGCGATTGTATGTTAACTGTTCGAAGCCAGAAGTTCCGGGTAATTCGATCGGCTGACCGCTGGCGCGAATAATATCTGAGTTGAGACCTCAGTCTCGTCGAGTCAATCGGTGTGCTCTATTATAACCCTGAAGATAGACAAGGGCAGAAATAGCACGCTCTCAGAGGTGATCTGTATTTGTACTTGTGGCATGTATCTGCGTGTTCCAGAGGGCTCTGTCTGGCGTCTTCCCTCCGAACAAGTCGGCGGGGTCTGAGTGCCCAATGTGTTTCACGTCTTAGGTACACAAGGCATTTCACCGGGCTATTTTTTGCCCCAGTAGGGCACCGGCTCAATGTTCCTGTCAGGCGGCGGGCGCCAGCCGCTCTCAGCATCGCCTGTCCTCTTTCTTGCTGCATATGGCCAATTATGGATCACGTCGCCGTATGGTGCGGCTTAACGCCGTCTACCATCGGTGATTTTTTCTCCAGCCCTGTGCATCAGTACTTCACGAGATCGTTCAAAGAGTCGATTGTTTTCAGGCTCGGACTCACATGTATCCGAGTTTGGTGGGGGGGTTCACGCTCATCCTGAACCGACTTCCTCTCTGCTCCAAATCCACGGTCTTCCCACTCTAACCGATGGGATGCCTTAACCCGACGAAGAGCTGCGAGCATAGGCTCGATAGGTAGAACACAAACTTGGAAGCAAGCTACACAGCAGGGGAAATCGTAGTAGGGGAATTTTTCTTCGCAAACCGTGCACAAGTTCAGTGGCTACGCAGGTGTCGGGAAACTCACCGACTACACCCACGAGCCTCACCGGGGAAGTTGAGCGACGGAAGGTATGTACACTGCCATAATGCTACGATGCTCTCTCGACCAAAAGAGCATTCCACAATATGTCGTCGTAGACGATCCTAATGCACTGCCTCCTCTCTTCCGTCTATTAGAGTTCTCTTTGGTTCTATCTCTCTCTATTTTCCTATTAACTTCAGAAGTCAGAAGCCCACTTGAGGTGACTTCAGAAATAACGAATAACAAGAGAATGTGGTTATGGCATAGATTTCGCTGGGAATAAAGCGAGGCGCCGGCTAGTTGGCTTCAGGGGAGTCCCGTATTGGACTGACGGCATGGATAGGAATTCGTGTAGCTATTGCGAACGGAATCTTTGTCATAACTGTTGGGAGCTCGGGGGTGTTGAGTTTAGTCCCTAGGAGCGTTAAGGGATGCCTATACCATTTGGATTTGACAAGCTCATCGTGGAAGCCCCAGACCCCGACGAATACGAATACGAAGACGATGAAGAGCTGCTGCTACTTCGCCAATTGGTTTCGGCAGCGTAAAGCTCAAGGCGAGTATCCAACTTGATTCCCTCAGCGAAGCTGCCAGCGTCTCCTTCCAGCTGAATAAGGGATAGGACCCAGCGCTTGAAGTTGCCGTCGCCATCAAAGGCTGCTTGTAACTCGTTCACAGAGGTGCCGGCTTCTCGAAATAGCGCACCGACGGTGCGGACCTGGTATGGCATCCATACTCCACGACGTGGCACCGCATTAACGGTAACTTCCGAGTTGAACATAAGTTCTTTGGAACTCCGATAGAGCTGGACACGGCCATCGCTCACTTGTGCACTAAGCGCGTGCAAATTACCGCTACCGGCATTGCCGTCCAGAACAATTTCTACGACGAATTGACGTGCCATTGCGGGGCCATATGGTTTCTCTGGCTGGGTCGTGCCGGTATGCCTGAAATAAAAGATGTTTGACTTTGTGGAGCGGAGATGGCACAGAGCCCATGACTGAGTTGATCGCGCACGTTTCGGGCACAATTTCTACACCCACTCCTTGTTCTTGTATTTGACGGGTCAAGGTTGCACACACAACGCTCATGATGTGCTGCTGGTATACCGGCGTTGGGGTCATCGGCATGCACAAATATCCACTTATATTGACGTCGGAAGCCCCAGGAGGCTGGATCCACGCCCGTTCTTCCTCTGCAGTGGTGCTTACTAGAGCCCCAAGCTGTTCCACGAGTGGACCAAAATTGTCACGGAAATGCGTCACCTTGGACGTGTATGGATCGCGGAGTGGAAGCCATTCTTCGACAGCGTTCTCGTCCACTGCTCGCAGCGTTTCAATGAGGCCCAGAGTCCACACGCCGTCGATTTCTCGCCCAGATGTTGGTGGTGGAACTTGAAATCTTTGGTGCTGCACTGAGTTCCTGAATTATACCGCGTATTCGAAGGCTTTATGAAGCCGAGAGAATACAACAGGCAGCAGGGTAGCGTAAACGGAAAACACTGCAAACAAAATGGAGCACCATGCCACACCATATCATGCATTTTGCGTGCATTGTTCCTAATCTAAATCAGGATTTCAAGATTCCTTTATTGTTGCTGGAAGAATGGATTCCATGATTTTGCGCCTGAAACTGGAAGCAAAGTTTGGAACTACGAGCGCCAGCACAGTTCATGAAGCGATCCCACGATCACTCCGGAAGTCCAGTCAGGTGCTAAAATAGGGATTTTGATTCCAGTTGCTACTACAGATACTTACAGTACAGAGGTTGGCAAACATAAGTACGGGATTGTTGTCGAGGCTCATGGAGATGATATAGATAAGTATGTCATGATGTCATGATATCATGTTCGTGCTGGTCAGATGCTACGGTGTCTTTACCTAGTATATAATACAAACCCCATTGTAACACGAGAGCACGCGAGCCAATACGCCAAAACTGCTGGTAGAAAGTATCTTCCTTAAGCGTTGCCCAAATGATTGTTTTGTTATAATTTATCAACATCTTGGAATGAAAAATACTCCATTGATTATTGCAGAGAGGCAAGAGTCGCATGGTCAGGTATAAGATGCAAGTAACTCTACAGTATGCACCGCTTTTACGATATCTGATGACAACAACTTAAAAGATTTCAATGTGACAAGGTATATTGGCTCTTCATGGATTTGGTGCAGTGCTGTAGAAGCTCCGATCGAAACGTTGACCGATATTCTGTCTTCTTGACAAATTTGGACTCTTCACTTTGGACGAACCTTCAGCATGCTCGATGCACCTGCTACATTGCCTTATACTCAACACCCAGAGACGCGGCACCGATTCGGTAGCACTCGACGTGCCTATCACAAAGAGTTGACCTTGCTAGAGCACCTGGCATTTTTTTCGGGTACTCTCGTGATTATTGCCGTTGCGATTGTTCTTGGAATACTTGTGACGGAATGGGCCTGGTTACTGCTCCTTTTGATATTACCGTACATGGGAATGTACATAAGTCTCATCGAAAAAGATCGCCGCATGCGGTTGACGAGAAAAGCTTTAGATTCCGCAGCGAACGCCGAGCAACCGCCACCAAAACGCGCACCAAATGGCCTTCGAGATCTCACCGAGACGGATAGGGCTGGCGTAGGAGTTGAAGCAAGTTTAACACAGGATAGGATTGGGAGTGATCATCATTCAACAGTTCAAGTCCACTGAAATGCATCATCTCTCCGTTCTTCTACTCTCGATTATTGAACAGTCATTGGATAATTGATGATATGAGGGCCTCAAGTTATTTCAAGTCATTATTGAGATCGCTCCTGTGAGAGCAGAGTGAGAGTGAGAGCTGCCCCAAAACCCCAGTCGGGAATCCAAAAATGCGTGTCTAATTAGCTCCTCTTTTCGTGCTAGCTCTTAGTATCCTTGGTAGATATTCCAAGGAGCTTTGGAAGAAATGAAATCACGCAGCCATGCAATTAGAGAAAAGTTAAGCAGCTGATTGGATTGGCGTAAATGTAAATAGGTCCCACCAATGATTGCGCTACAGTTAGACGCCTAACACATAGGAATACAGAGCAGTGTCGCTAATATTAGAAGAAGAGCCAATTAGGCACACATGCCAAGTTCGTTTGACACAGGCCCAGAAGGGCCGGAATCAGGGGGCTACAAGCCAGGAATAAAACATGGAATGGGGCAACATGGAGCCTACAGTAACACTAGAAGGAGAGAAACCAGGCACGCACATCCACTTTTTAAAGCCCTCCCCTTCCCAGGAGGACACTGGACTTAGTAACCAACAGAAGGGGTTCCACCGAAAACTTGGTGAGCACGGCCATAGCCGTCGTGTTCTGCCCAAGTCATTGGCCGCTACGGGGATGCTTCCTCTTATCCTCTGACCTCAGTCTCATCCTGGACCTCGTCGCACGGGAAATGGCTCGCAAACACACGGCACCCTATAACATTGGCTTTTCGGAAGCCGGAGCCATGTTTTGGTTTAAGCTTTCTCGCTAATGGGGCCACACGATTGCTTGGGGTTGGGCGACTCTTCTTCTGGATCATCTAAGAGACTTCGTAGTGGGAGCGCAGCTTACTTGCCTCTGCGGGCGGACACTCCTCGCTTGAGCAGCACTCTCAGAGCACGGAGGAGCGTGCTCTTCGGACCGCTGTCATCACTTCCAATGGCCACTTGGACATGTTCTCCTGATTAGCTTCTCAGTTCGAGCTGCGTTGCTTTTGATAATCTTTATCTGTTAGCCTTCTAATTCCAGCCCCTTGAGGCGCTCTCAGGCTCTCAGGGCTTGTGTCAAAATTTTAGGATTCTGACTTTCTGACGCGAGTTCTGAGCTTCGGAGAGACCCTCCTTCATTGGTCAGATCACTGCTTAGCTTCATGGAATTAGATCACAACGTGACATAAGTACATCAAACATCATCCCGTTCCTCGGCTCTCGGCTGAAATGGGCGACAGCGGTGTTGGGTGGACGAGCTGCTTTACGGTAGAAGAAGAAGCTGAAGTGGAATGGCGAACTGTCCCGCTCCGCTTCGGTGTCGACGCAACGCCTGCGCCAGATCAGCGCGGCAGCACTTCGAATGCTGTCTTCACTGCCAAGTACACGGCGCTGTCCTTTTTGCCCAAGGGGATCTTTGAGCAATTCCGGCGCGTAGCCAACGTGTATTTCTTGGGCATATCTGTCATGATGGCCATAGGCACCTATGTTCCCGGCACATGGTTCTCGAGCCTGGACCCGTGGACTACTATTGGCCCGTTGGCGCTAATTGTAGGCCTGACCCTCACCAAGGAAGGCCTCGAGGACAGCAAGCGGCACAAGGCCGACCGCGCCGTGAACTCGCGAACTGCTCAAGTCCTGTGCGCGGACGGGAGCTTTCAAGCCGTCGGGTGGTCTACCTTGCAGCCGGGCATGGTGCTGCGCATTGAAGATCGCCAAGAGTTCCCCGCCGATCTGGTGCCGCTTGCGTCGAGTGAAGACGCGGGCAAGTGCTACATTGAAACCGCGAACATCGACGGCGAAACGAATCTAAAGCTCCGAGCAGCTGCTTTTGGTGCCGAGTGCTTCACTGGGGGTGCGGACTTGATTGCTGCGGCCACGGAGGACGGCGGCAGCGCAGTAGCTTTGTCGTTTGAGCCTCCTTCTGCCTCGATTCACGCCTTCAATGCGACCCTCGCCGCAGGCACCGCCAAGGGCAAAGGGGCACTTGGGGCCGAGCACTTGCTGCTGCGTGGCGCTCTATTGCGCAACACCAAATGGATTCTAGGCGCAGTGGTGTACACCGGCAAAGAAACAAAACTCGTGATGAACAGCCGCGACGCGCCGAGCAAGCTCTCGACGGTCGAAACCATGGTCAACTCCATGATTTACTTCATTTTGGTGGCCATGGTGGTGTTGACCACCTTAACCTGGATGGGCTACGCGCTTTGGATGTCCGCGCACGACGACGAGCTGTACTACTTGTGCCACGCGCCTCTGGCAGGCACTGATCCACTGTTTGCAGCAGGCTGCGACCAAAAGTCGTGGGACGAGTACCCGCTCTGGACGCTGTGGCCCACTTTTTTCATTCTATACAACAACTTCCTGCCGATTTCGCTGTACGTGACTATGGAGCTTGTGAACGTTGCCCAGGCATACTTCATCGATCAGGTACGTGCTAGTTTTGAGTTTTGTTGATCTTTGTTTCCCTATTCTCACTTGCGTACATCGCAGAGTCCTCTTCGCTTACGAAGCCTCACTCTTGTAGTTCTTGTTGTCTTTTCCTTCGACGTCCTGTTGGCTGCCACTGCCGTGCACGGTTCTCAACCTACGCTTACTTCCTTTGGTTTTCTATTACATTAATGCGTATAAATTAGGACCTGCGGATGTACCACGAGGAGCAGGACACCCCCGCCCTGGCGCGCACCTCCAACATGAACGGCGATCTGGGCCAAATCGAGTACGTGTTCAGCGACAAAACGGGGACCCTCACCTGCAACGAAATGAAGTTTCGGCGATGCACCGTAGGCGAGAGCGTCTTCGGCGCACCACTCGTTGAACCCACTGTTGCAGAGGACCCCTCGAAGGCATCATCATCATCATCGAATGCTGATGGTGCTGCTTCCTCCTCTTCGAAACCGCCGAGTTGGCAGCCTCTGGAGGCCCTGCCCCGGGTGGTCGCCGCTGCTGCCGCCTCACTGAGCCCCGCGCACCATGTAGCGAGTTTGTTGGCGTGCTGCCATAACGTGGTGGTGGAGAATGGCGCCTATTTGGCGGAGAGCCCGGACGAAGAAGCGCTGGTCGACGGGGGCGTGACCATGGGGTAATTAACATGAGAAGGGGGTTTAAAGGGAGGACGGAGGGAGGTGAAGATGGACGGGCAGGATAGGGGCAAAAGTTGAAAATGGCAAAAACAGTGCATCATTTAGTAGTGTCTCTATTTTTCTCCTTTTTTCATTTGGATTATTCTTCATTCCTTTTTCTGCTGCTCTTTATCATTGCGCTCTTGCCCTTCTTTTTATTCTGTTTCTTTCATTTTTCCAACAGGCTCACTTACCAAGGGCAAACGGGCGACCAGCTGAGCTTGAGCTTTGAGCCTTCGCCCGGCAATCCAGATGAACCACGCGCCATGACTTTACTGGCCACCGTGCCTTTTTCGTCGCACCGCAAGCGCATGTCGGTGGTGGTGAAAGATGCCCAGGGGCAGCACTGGCTGTACCTCAAGGGCGCCGACAACGTGGTGTTTGACCGCACCAGCGAGAGCAACGGGTATGACCTCGTGGGCGGCCGCGCAAAAATCATGGCCCAATTGGAGGTGCGACAGAGTACAAGAAAAGCGAATGATGCCATGAAATGCAAATTTCTGTGCTGTGCCATAATTATTTCCATGATAATTAGTATTGCCGCAACGTGTTTGTTGTTGATGAGACTTCTATACTTTAAAAGCACAACACAATTTTCAGTATTTGAAGGGTGTTTTGCCTGTGTGCTTTTCTTTTCCCTTCATCTGCCCTTCTTCGTTTCTCTCTTTTCTGCACCTTTTCAAGGTATTTGCGGCCGAAGGGTTGCGCACGTTGGTGCTCGCTTACCGCCCTCTGAGTGCCAAAGAAGCTTCGGATTGGTGCGCGGAATGGAAGCGTGCAACCGAGGCCACTTCAGACCGCAGTGGCGCGCTCGAGAAAGCAGCAGCCACCATTGAGAAAGACTTACTGGTGAATAAGATAATCGTGTGGACAGACTTCTCATTTCTCTCTTCTCTCGTGCCTTTCTTTCTCGCCTCATCGAGTTTCTTTGCCAATAACTCTCCGCAAATGCAACCATCACCATAACCGCCACCTTGTGACTCGACTCTCATCACATAAGCTTGTGGTGTCGTCATGTTTTCGCTGCTTTTGTGGCATCTGCACTTTACCTTCTTCTCCTCTTCATTTTGCTGCTACCCATTCTTTTAGTTGCTTGGCTCCACGGGCATCGAAGACCGGCTGCAAGAAGGGGTGCCCGAGTGCATTGCTTCCGTCAAATCCGCGGGAGTGAAGGTGTGGGTGCTCACGGGGGACAAAATGACCACCGCCATTGAAATTGGCCGGTCGTGCGAGCTGCTGACCCCGGACCTGAGCTTGATCGTGCTGGAAGCCGAACCCCCCGAGGGGGACCCGGGTCACGGCATCTCGGTGGAAGAACGGCTGGCCACTGCGCACCGCAAAGCGCTGTACCGCCGCCTCGGAGAAGACTTCAACCCAAGTACAGAATGAGAACGAATTTTGTCTTACTGTGATTTCTACTGAGTTAATGTATAATTTTACCGCTTCTACTTACGTGTAGTGCAAACCTCTTGCTCTTTGATCTCTTCTTGCTTCCTTACTTTTTCCCCGTCTTTACGCTTCATGATGCATCAGATGCGCCGCCTCTCGCAAATGGCCTAGTGGTGGACGGCCCTTCCCTGAGCTTGATTTTGGGCACTTCGCACGAGAAGCTTCTCCTCGAGCTCGCTTGCTCTTGCGCTGCAGTCGTCGCTTGCCGGGTGTCGCCGGCGCAGAAGCAGCTGATCGTGAAAATGGTGAAAGAGGGCCTGCCCAATAAGCCCATTACCTTGTCCATTGGCGACGGCGCCAACGACGTGCCGATGATTCAAGAAGCCCAAATTGGCGTGGGCATCAGTGGAAAAGAAGGGAGGCAAGCGGTGAACTCGAGCGACTTCGCGATTGCGCAGTTCCGGTTCTTGGAGCCGCTGCTGCTGGTGCACGGGCGTTGGAATTACCGCCGCATTGCGAAAGTGGTGCTCTATTCGTTCTACAAGAACATCGTCCTCACGATCGTGCTGTTGTGGTGGACCATGGACTGCGGCTACAGTGGGCAGTCGCTCTATGAATCGTACATTTACGCAGCCTACAACTTCTTCCTCGGCCTGCCGATTCTATTCCTCGGCATTTTCGACCAGGTCTGTTCTCATTTCTTGTCCTTAAATTTACCTTATTCACTTTCCTGTACGTATTCTTTTTTTCTTTCTTTGTCGGTAGAACATAAATTTTTCGATTCCATTGGCGCACCATCATCATTCACACTTTTATCCTATATTTTAACCTTTTTATTCTTCTTCTCAAATGTGTGTTTTATTTTGTGCTGATGTTTGGTAAAGGATGTCCTGGCGGACACGGCGCTTCAATTCCAAACCCTGTATTCCGTGGGTCTCAACAAAACCGACCTCAACGTGCGCGTCATGGCGCAGTCCTTCCTGCAAGCGTGCGGCGACGCCGCCATCTTGTACTACTTGACCCTGGGCTGTTTCAACGGACCCGGCATGGCGAACGGCGGCGCATCGTCGTCCCCTGGCGCGTCGTCTCCGGGTTCGGTGTGGGAGGGTGACACCGGCGAAGGTTATGGGATTTGGGTGTTTGGGACTGCGGTGTACACCAACATGGTGACGGCGATGCTAATGAAAGTAGCCCTGCTTCACAACAGCTGGTCGACGTACGCGTTCGGGGTCATGGCTTTTTCCGTGGCCCTTTACTGGGGCTTCGTGATGTTGTACGGGTCGTTTGAGCCGGTGGGCGATGGTTTTGCGGCCACGTGGCTCGCGTCGTACGAGTTTTATTACGCTCCGTAAGTACTTTTTCTTCTTCCTACTTTACATTTCCTTTTCCATCTTGCTCTTTGTGCATCACTACTTTTCCTGCTGACTTGGAGCGTGCTTCATCCTTCTTCTCTCGCCGCGGCCCATTTCAATTAATGTACCTTTTTGAAATTATCTTTTTCTTTTTTGCTCTGTCGGAACCTTTCTCATTTTCTGTTCAGGCAAAAAATGGTGGCTTCTGGCGGTTTTTGGCTGTCGGCCGTGGCGGTGCCTGGCGTCGTGAACGTGGCCGACATGTTCCTCCTCGCGGTCAACACCCAGCTTTTCACTGGCAAGACCCATGCTGCGCGCGAGTGGGAAGTGGTGACCAAGTCGAAGGTAAAAGGAGGAGCGCCTTCGGGAGCTATGGGGCAAGAAAATAGTGGGAGTGACAGCAGCGCAATTCTTGGAAGTCCTATATGAGTATGTGAAAGCATTCTTGCTCGGCAGGCCTGCTGCAACATGGCAGCTTGAAGGTATATCAAGGGACTATGAATGGACTTATGAGCACTTTTCTTTTTTATACGAGAACCAACAAGAAACAGGAAAGGAGGCCCCGTATATGTCCCTCTTTTTTTATTAGCCGTTATTGCACTCTACTGGCTCACACCATACGTTTCTCAATGAAAAACACTCCAACGGAATCTCGACGAACTAGGGGTTAAAGGTCTGCTCGGGAGGCGATGGCAATCCTATCGTAATATGTAGCTTTCTGGTGGAGGTGGAGTCAGCACGGGGCTTTCTACACTCCATTTTTAATTTTATAATGGTTAATGGTTAATGGAACGAAGAACTTTCGCCGTATAGGGCCATTTCCATATCCATTTCGTTTCCATTGCAAAATCCTCGAGTCCAATTCCAATTTTAAATTCCTACATGTAGCATTCGAGACCAGGTAGTTATCCAATTCCAATTTTTCACCGGCGTGCTTGTCAACTACGGCCATCTTTGTCCACTCCGATTCGAATCACCTGAATGCCCTTCGCTGCGATGGCTGGTGGTAATAGCCGTGGAGCATGCGTCTTGAATATGCGTTTGATCTCCGCTTTGTATTTGACGTAAACTTCTTCGATTTCTTTTTCTGTCGGATTCGCTGATGCCTTCAGTTTGATCGGTTTACCGTAGACATGCGTCACTTTCACCGGGTGCGGTATGGGTGTGAATCCAAAGCGGCCAGTTACCAAGGGTGCACCGAGGCCAAACTTACGATACAGCCATTTGGTGATGCCGAACTTATGGGTGGTGAAGACTTGGTTTTCGTTGAATCCGTACATAGGCATTATGTCGAGCCCAAGTTCGAGCGCCAACCTGAATAATGATTTCTAACGATGAGGGTGCACCCCCGTTTTCACATTTATAATATTTCAAATGCAACTAAGCACGCTCACCGAATGAAGCCAAGGCGCTTCTGAACGTAGTGCCGCTCCTCGTCATGTTGTGTAAAAATCTGTTCGTGAATCCCACCGGGCAACATTGCCATCGAATACGGCGTGCTCTTTTGCGCTAACTTCACAGCGGTGCGCTTCGTAATTTCACGGCAGCCCATCAGAAGCATCACCTCTCGGACACCCGGAATAAGAAATATTACTGAAGCCACACCAAAGAATACCTGCAAAGAATTTATGCAAAGATATCTGTCAGAATGCCTCGAACAGGTTTTATCGTATCATATGCTGTGCGTGGGTGTCGTGGAGATGAACTTGCCTTTTGTTTCTCGTACTGTGGATTGAGTCGTAACCGGAATTGTGGCCCAATCCAAATTACGCCACTAAACGCATAGGCGCCGTGCGGCACGCAGCAAAACATGTACTTGCGCTTGGGATCCAGAGGTTCCTCGAACTCGACAGCCTGAGTAACACCTATCGCGCGCAGCACCGTCCAGACTGGCCAAAAGAGCACCCACAGCGGCCATGCTGGTAATGAATCAGGCGGCGAGCGCTTAAGGTGGTCCGTGGCAGCGATCCAAATCGCGTACCTATTGAGTGTGCAGTCATTGAGTTGTGGGTGACAAGGTTACGAGCAATCATCAGTAAATACATGTTGAAGATACAATTTAGACGTAGGCAAATGAGGAAGGAATTGTCGACGAATGGTCATGCGTAGAGAATCAGCTAATCCATTTATGAATGAATTTGCCGTGTAGGTGGAAAAAGGATGGCTGCAGTTAAGTACAAAGCTGACGTAAAAACAGCCAGAGGCCAACAACCTACATCAAAGCTCATTCACAAGAAATTGTGCCCAAGGTCTAGACTTCTATCTTACATAGCTGCAGCGAGAGCTACGCTCGAGACATTTTCCATTCCATTCATAGAATCGAGCGCGATTCACGGCTAGAACGGGCGAGGCTCTTGCGCCCAGCCGTATGTCGTTTGCCTCAAAGGAATGTCCGCCGGGGTTTGGATACTGAATGGATACCATTGAGGAAGGAGGAGGGAGGAGGTGCATCTTTCTTTCTGTGGTTCTGTGGTGGTGGTTCGATTGTTCGGTTGTTCGGTTGTTCGGTTGTGGGTTTGTGTGGGTGGGCGCACAAACTAACTGCAGCGGCGTGCGCGCCGCCACGCCACGATCAACGTAGTTGATTTCAATGACGTGGCAAGGTGTCAGAACATGGTTGATGTCAGTGACGTGACAACGTGTCAGAACAAGCACGCAAGGGTTTTTTGTGTATGTGATGTGACGGAGTGACTGACGGACGGACGGACGGACATTTTTCAGTGAGAGCACTTTTGAGATGCCTGTACTAAACATCAAACTACGTTGATCTATTAGCTACAGTGAGCAACTTTCCATTCCATCGAAACTTTTCGATTTTCGATAACTATCGAAAAAAAAAGCGACTACTCGAAGTGACAGTAGTCGAAACCACAACACGTTTCAATAATATGGCGAGACTTACCTTAAGATGGTTGATCGGATCATGGCTGAAGCTCGTGCAAGTAAGCTTCATGGTTCTAGGTTTGATTGCTGAAGACGCTTCCCAAATCGAGAAACCTAAGGTGGGTGCTGTTATTGATATAATGATGCCCTCGCATCACGCACTTAAACAGTGCTCATTCTCACTAGGTGCGGAATCTAGCCGCCATCAAGGCATGCCACCACGGCCGGCGTCTTCGATGACTTTAAGTTCCTGTTTGACCCTGTTGCACGCAGCAGATGCACGGCTTCTACTCTGTGCGCATACGAGGCAAAGTTCCAGTCGATCTTCCGTGTGACCGTCGCTGACTGGAA
>Ga0307930_1000183_pt1 | contig 47699 bp, 57 predicted proteins | sample OrgLakmetageno46_FD_203161 | JGI IMG/M metagenome (GOLD analysis project Ga0307930, IMG submission 203161) | Saline water microbial communities from Organic Lake, Antarctica - #46 | ecosystem: Environmental > Aquatic > Non-marine Saline and Alkaline > Saline | place: Antarctica: Organic Lake...
CTTCGATCGTAAACAGCATCCAGCAGATGGTGGCCACCGCCGGGATCATACGCCACCCGAGGGAGTGCACGAGCGCGAAAGGCAGCGTGAAGCAGAAGACCGAGAGCATGCGGCTGGTGTGGCGGCTGTAGGACTCAGGCACGGCGGACTTGATGATGCGCTCGCACGCGCCGTACCTGAGAATATAAAAGGAATAAAAGCTGGATTAGCTACAGCGCACATCTAGCTCCCATGTAGTAATTCGAATCATTTCCCAGAGGTCGTCAACGAGAACAACGAATTTGGGAATACGATAGCCAGTCTATGGACTAGAGCACTCACACGTCAGCGTAGTCCGAGATCATCTTTTCGGTGTGGGTGCGTTCCGCAGTGAGCGAGGAGGCCACCAGCTGAGTCTTGAGCACCATCTCAGGAGGCGCATTTGGGGAGAAGTCGAGCGGTCCAAAGCGGCGCTGCATCGCCACCTAGATTATCAGAGTGTGCAAGAGAATGGCAAAAAGTCAAGTTGCAGTGAATTGATAAATTGAGCAGAGGAAGGTTTAAAAATAATCAAGGAAGAAGAGAAGTGGCGTCACAAAGACAACAAAGCAGCTAAGGAAGCACGAGTCCGTTGTGTCTTGAGATGTGCGATACCGGGTCAGTGAATCCCTTGGCCACGATGGCGCCCATCATCTTGGTGATGGTGAACGGGCGGTGCCGAGTCTTCCAGAGGAGCGCCATGTCGTTATCTCCGAGCAAACCATGAATCGCTTCACGCTGTTTCTCGGAAAAGAGACCCCCCGAAGGACGGTAAGTGTTTTCGGTACCCTGCAAGTGCTGCAACAAAAACGAAGGGAACACCGCTACCAGCGCGAGGTAGTGGTCGCGGTCGAGGCCAACGAGAAAGGTGTGCCCAAGGCGAGCCAACTCGCGGGTCATGTTCACGAGTTTGCCCCACAGCTTGCGGCCTTCCCAGAAGCGGTCGTAGGCGCTGTTGGTGCGGAACACGAGCAAGAGCGAGAGGGCGCCCGCGGCCAAGGAGTGAGGCACCGTCGACATGCCGGCGCAGCCCTACAGAATATTCCAGGTACAGGGGAATATGATTCAGCACTGATGCGATGAAGTTTTAGAATCCTGCTTTTGTAATGAACTGAGCGCGAGCTAGTCATAAGATTTCGCAGTTACCTTAGCGAATCCAGGCAAGGAGTTGTACAAGGAGTACACAACCAACGCCCAAATCGTGTTTGCCATCAAGTGGTTTGCGACCCGACGCAGCATCTTAGACCGAGGAATGTTGAGCAAGTTGTGCAGCCAGTCTTGGTTCGAGTAGCGCGGGTGCCGCGCGGACGACGCGTACGCCGGGGGCGTCTTGTCCCAAAAGTTCTTGAATTCCGCGGGCGGCGGCGTGGCCCGCGGGTTCATCATCGGGTTGCCAGGTGGGCCTCCCGGAGGCCCCGCGCTCCATGGCGTGTATCCGCCCGCAGCAGACCACAGGGTTGGTTCGGTGGTCCGAGGCGCTTGCAGCTTGGCAGCGCTGCGGCTCGAGGTCGTTGGCACTGCCACAAAAGCGCCAGCTTGCTGCACCGCGAGGGCAGCTGCATAGATTCAAAACAGAAGAAGAGCGCAGTAAAGAGAAGGAAACAATGACACAATATAATTAAAGTAAAGATGAAATGAAAAGGCTTTGTTGATGAGCGCATCGTGTACGAGCAACTTAAAGATGTACCTACGTGATTGTTCAATAATTTTATGTCTGGTTTTAGTAAGAAATCCTAGCTCACTTGGCCTCTCAATGAAGAAATAGTGCGATGTGGAGAACAAAAAAAGATAAATGATAATGGAAATGTTTGGGCTAGAAGTTTATTCACCAAAAGCTGCGAAGAATCGAGTGCGCGGAGTCGCCATTTTGCACCTCAAACTTCAAAGAGGTTGTCAAAAAGTCAAAAAGATCAAAAGATCCGACAATCCCGCCAGTCCCGTTATGTCTCGCTCTAATATCGTATTAGATCCTTTTTTTAAACGACGTGTTCTCGAGGAGAGGTCGAGCTCGTGCCACGACACCATGACATTTTGATGTTCGTTCCATGCACTCTCATAAATAATAAAAGCTCGGTGCGGTTAGCAAATCACACCAATTAATGCCATCTTCAGCTAAGGAGCTCCATGGAACCACTTTCTGAGCAGCCGTATGATTCAGAGCCCTCTAGGCCTGAACTCTTGGTTGCGAGTTCAGAACCATTCAACGGCGAACCGCCGCTATCCCGGCTTGTCAAGCAATACGTGACACCAACTGAACTGTTCTTCGTGCGCAACCATTCTGCGGTGCCGTCTCTCGATGTGACACAGCACTGCGTAGTCCTCAATGGGCCTGGTTTTCTGGAACAGGAGTTGTCTTTTTCCGTAGCCGATCTTTTTAAGTTTGAGCAGCACACCGTAACGTGAGTCAATGAATGAGCTCAGTGTTAGCACATGCTAAATTTTAGCGTGCAGTTCTCGCTTTACGAGTATTGCTATGATCAAGCTGTCTTATTCCTCCTTCATCTCCTGTGAATCACTTCACACTCTTAACCATATCAAGCATTCTTCTAACAAGAAAACGGCAAAAATGAATAATAATCAAATGGCAGGTGTGCTCTGCAGTGCGCGGGCAATAGGCGCCGCGAGCTCGTCGCTGCTACTGGCAAAGCCGTGAAAGGGTTGGCGTGGGGCAGTGGCGCGTGCGGCAACGCATCGTGGTCGGGGGTTTGGCTCCGTGACGTGCTCCTGGCTGCTGGACTTTTTCGGGACCAAAACACAGCTAGCGACGGCAGCGACGGCAGCAGCAGCTGCAGCTCCAGGAGAGCGACCGCTGAGTCAGGTTTAGGCACACGGCAGGAAATTAGGTCTGATGGTGACTCTTTATGGATCGTTGCCGGAAAGACTACCCCACCCGTCAGCAGCGAGGCTGTGGCTCGGCTACATGTAGCGTTTGAAGGCGCGGATGGCGTGAAGGAGCACAATTTCAAAGAAGGCTACGGGTCATCCATCCCTCTTGCGAGGTGCCTCTCACTTGACTGGTGCTGCGACGATGGAGGCAGCGTTGCTGGAGTGATGCTGGCCACCAAAATGAACGGCCAGCCGCTGACCAGAGACCACGGCGCGCCGATTCGCGTCGTTGTTCCAGGCGTGATTGGGGCTCGCTCAGTGAAGTGGCTGCGCAAGATTACCGTGCAGGTGCGCGCGCCAAGCTAAATTATGCGCCATGACACAAAGAAATCGCTTTTATACAATTGAAGCACTCAAAGAACATCCCATCCTTATGATGTCGTATTCTAATGTTCATTTCCATTTTTTTTTTTCAATCTAGCCGTTCGAGTCGACGAACTTTTTCCAAGAGCGCGACTACAAGCTCTTTCCTCCGCACGTGGACTGGGACACGGTAAGGCATTCACCAGCTTTGAAAATTCGAGGAGAATTAGCGTCTTGTCAGAGACGTGCAATATCACGGTTTTATCATGTGTCTTTATCGCTGGTCCCCTACAATGGAGTCAACTTTGATTTTGACTTTCTTTGAAAAAAGGTGGAACCACTATGGTCCACGGTGCGGCCCGTGCAAGAAATGAACGTGCAGAGCGTTGTTTGCACCGTGAGCCCTTTGGCAGCGCGACCATCAGGATCGTCGATGCTATCGTCGTCCAGTGTAAACGCCCACCACCAACTCGCCCCCCTTGGAGCTCAGTGGGTCGCAGCCTCAGGATACGCCCTTTCCGGCGGGGGCCGTAGCATCGAGCGCGTGGACGTTTCGGGCGACGGCGGGGCTACGTGGGTCACTGCGACGCTACAGCACGGGCATGGCAACAATAATGGGAGAGACAGCAGCGGCATCAGCAGCGCTAGCGATAACAGTAGTAGTTTCGAAGGCCACAAGAGCATTGGAGGAAAGAGCTATGGATGGACCTTGTGGAGCGTGGAAACGTTAGCAGTGGTTCCGCAAGCAAGTAGCCACCCCAGCAGCAAAGCCTCTAGCAGTTCTGTGAAGGGCGGTCCTGCCAGTAGAAGTATGGCACGGCAAGTGGTATGTCGAGCGTGGGACGAAGCAGGCAACACGCAGCCTGAGAATGCGGTTTGGAATCTTCGAGGCGTCATGAACAACGCCTGGAGTCGCGTAGACTTGCTGCCCACCTCACAACTTTGATCTTAAACTACTGGCCCTCCATAACTCCTCGTTTCAGAGATCTGCGCTGTTAGAATTGCATTTCGCAGTCAGTCACATCGAAGTCACCAGGAAGTGAGCTTTGCCAGATCCACAGCACAGGCGCCAAAAAGTCCCTAGCTATGGTGAAGTTCTCCTCTTCGAGTCGCACGGTTAAGCCGTTGAGCCGATATCCATTGCGCATTGCTTATTGCTATACATAGGTATATAGATGTGAGGTATATATATGTCGCAAATCTCGCACTGAGAACCCCGCATGCAAAAGTTTGGGAATTAAGAACTGCGCTTGCGCTTGTGTTCTCGAGGTCCCGTTTCTAGAATTCCTACTTCCGAAAAGGGCATGGCCCATTAAAAAAAAATCATTTTCCTATTCCTATGGTCTGTGGTGCACCTCTTATAGTTCTGAGTACAATTGGCATTGCCATTGGGCCATTTATTCTTTGGTGTAATTCGCTTAGCAATGCGCAATAAACCTCGGTCCTCATGACAGAAGGCAGGCACTTCAGAAAGAAGGAAGGGACTTCTTTTTCTTATACCCACTTCGTGGCGCAGTACCCTGGCTCTAGCGCGGAGGCTTGAATGCCGTTGTTCACCAAGCGGCAGCGGTGGCCTTCCAATCGAAGCAAAATAGTGGAGTCATCTTCCATTGTAGCACCCGCCTGTGCGGTGAACATGATCCCGCGTAGATGAAAGCAAAATGGCATTATTGAAACGTCTCATGACTTGTATTTGAAAGAGAGATTACAATAGGGGAGTCGTTGTATTTTTGATTCACGATCGAGACCGCTAAGAAGTGCTCCCAAGAAAAAAAACACACACACAAACGCAAAAGCAAGAACATAAGAGACAAACGCTGTACCTGGCTTGACGACCACAAGCGTTCCGCCACCGCGGCCGCCCGAGGCCAGGTAATCGCGTCGTGGTTGTGCTCATCCACGTGCTCCCCCCACATGTTCACTTCGCCCCCTAGCAACAGGGCCTGCTGGGCGTCGGACAAGTCCACGGACGGGTCGTAGTCGTACATCACACTCGCGGTGTTGTCTGCATGGTCCAAGTACCAGTACGAGGACGGGGAGGCCACGACCGCGTAATTGGCGGCGGTGCATGCCCCAACGTATTGTGCACCGGTCCACACTTGGTAAACGGTGTTTGGGGTGACGTCACAGCCCGCTTTGAACACTTCTTCCCATTGGGTGGGTTGCGAAAACCCATGGTTCGCCGCCAGCGCTTGCGCTTTGGAAACGAAGTAACTGAGCAAAGCGTCGTAGTCGCCGGGAGCAATCCCATACTGCGTTCCGTTCACGGCCATCCAATCCACGATGGAGGAGTCGTTGGCCCAGCAGCCGTAAATGACTTCGTCGCCACCCAAGTGCAGAGTGGCCGGAGGCAAGCCCTCCATGGAAGTCGCCAAGTCGCCAATGACTTCGTCGAGTAAAGTGTAGGTAGCGTCGAGCGTAGGGTTGAGAGCAAAGTTGTTGATGTTGTAGTAATATTTTGCCTTTTGTTTTAAGGTGGCGTGACGGAGAGAGAGAGAGAAAGAGAGTTAGTGTGTGCGTGTGTTCGAGAGGCAAAGACAGGCAGAAGAAAAACTTGAGGAGTGAGGAACCTTGGCGATTTGATCGTTTCCAGACAAGAATAGCATATGCATGCATTATACACTTACAAGGGTCAACTGTCAACTAGATTGGCAACTGTACCTCGCAGTTCGCCATCACATCTGGCCTGCCGGCGCCCCAGCTCGCTGCGTGGCCTGGCACGTCAATTTCCAGCACCAGCATCACTCCACGGTTCATAGCGTACTGCGCCAGGCTGACTATGTCCTGAGGCAAGTTGTACCTGTGGTAGCCAAAATAGGTTGCGGTATAGATAAACACAAGGAATGAATAAGTAGAATGAAGCGAAGGAAAAGGATAGTGAAGAACGTTTTAAAAAAGACGAATGAAAAGCCAAAGCAAATCACTGCAGTATGGGACCACACAAAATGACAAAAAAAGGGGGTGTGGGGCATTAGTTCAAAAAGGAAAGAAGGGCAGCAGTTGGAGTAGTGTTAACTGCCGTACGTGAGCGGCGAACTGGCGCCGCCCCAGGCTCCGTCCGCAAGTTCCGGTGCCGACGGCAGCACTAACGGGAAGCTCTGCGCGTCCACGAGGTGCACGTGGAAGAAGTTGAACTTGTTCATCTCGCACGCGTCGAGCAAATGCTCCAAGAAGGAAAGCGGCAAATAGTGCCGTGACGTGTCCACCTTTTGCCATTCATAGATTTCGGGCACACGATCGCAGAGCATGCGTACGTACAAGGAATGAATAACACTCAAGATTAATGGCAGGTTCTATGCGCTGATATTAACGTTGCATAGATCTCTTTCAGAAGCAATGTAATAAAGGTGTCATGTGACTAAGTACCATGAGGCCACGGTGAGGAAAGCGAGGCGAATCGACCACTGAAAACGGCGCACAGGTCACCTCCACCCCCGTAGCAGCATCCGATGCTGGCACGCCACCAGTCTTCTTGTTGCTGCTAGTGCTAATGCTACTGCCAGTCTTTGTGCGCGCGAGGGTTTGCGTGAACGTTTCCATTGCGCGCAAAGCACCCCACACCGTGGGTGCAGTAATGGCGCAACCGGGCTCTGCATCGTCGTCGTCAGCGGCCACAGTTACCTACATGGCATGAGAAGGGAAGTTTGACTGGGAAGAAGAACTTGAAAATATAGGCTTGCAAATGGCATGGGCACGATTTCATGAACAGGTATGGATCTGCACAAGCAACTACCCTCACGTGATGGCGAACTAAAACTGAGAAGCAATCCATGATTGAAGCTAGTATATTCACGCCCTTCTTAGCGGAGTGGGAAAACAGCACTCCAAGCAGCACACTATCACCTTAAGATTGTAGCTTTCGTCTACTCCAAGCACCAAAGTCGCAGCTTCGTCATCTACAATGGTCGTCACATGTACTGAGCACCCAGAGAGCTCTGAAGTCGTCGCTTTGTTAGCGTCTTGGGACTTCGTTGCTTCCTTTGCTGTTGAAGTGCCGAAAATGCGTGCTTGGTAGCGAGCAGCAGCCTGCAGTGCACCAAAACCAACAAATTGTCACAATACTTGCCAGATTGTTCACTTGCACTTAATCTATGCCATATCACGCTTGAAAACTTACCTGCACAAGAATAGGGCTGGAGGTGTCAACGTTGAAAAGGAAGTCCGAGGAGAGTGCCAAGGGCGTGGATCCCACTGTGTACTGGGTCGGAAGAGGCCAGAATGGCGCCACCGATGCAACGGCTAGCGTTGGAAAAAGAAAAATAGAGAGTGCCTTCGCATATAACACAGTCATGGTGGCCAATAGCTTTGCTCGCAACCGGCGGCTTCCAGCAGAGCTGCCCTTCCGTGCAGCAAAAGTTAAGTGTATCCTCACAAACTGATGAGCTCCCAGTCGTCGGTGATTGGAGCAAATAGTAGCAGTCGTCAATGCCCCCTGGAGGAGGGTAAAACACGAAATTTGGGGTTTGAGCTGTCTCATCACAAGTCGCGCAGTCCTCGTCGGTCGGCTACTTCGGTCTTTTGCCGCGTGAGATGAATAGCTCTCTTGCTCTCCTGTGGCAAAGCGCTTGAAGCATACGCTGAACAATTAGATGCACAATAGGCACATTCTCAGTTAAATAAATTCTAACTATTGCCGCTCTAGCAATGGAACCGAATCCTATGCGAACAGTATATCGAAATTACACTCCGCAAGCAGCAGCTGTACACGATGCCGACTCTGACGAAGAGGTGCGAGCTCCTATGATATTTCTTAAATGAACACAAAAATGATTACGAGTTTGCTGTCGCTATTGACTCAACGTCCTCTCCGTAAACCCCATTATTTCCAATATGCTTTGATTGCTTTAATTTATCAAATCAACTTGATCAGGGCATTGGCTGGGTGATGGACGAGTTGTCTGCCGTGGTCTCATGCACTCAAGCGTCTCGCCGCATCTGGCAAACCGCAGCCAAGGGAGCTGCGGGGCCGTGGACGACTGTTGTTCCCACTGGCGCCGATGCCGCCGCCGCAGATAAGAGTGGCAAAGTGGTGAAGAAACGCATCGGCGGAGCGCCTCAACGAACTTGTGAGAAAGTTGTAGCAGCAATGGCCCAGTCCCCTGACGGTGCTGCCGTGGACTGGCATGACGCTTTTCCAGAGCACGTAGCAGCCGCTTCTGCGCTAGGTGCTTACTCCACCACGGCAGCGATCGCACAGGCCGAAGCGGGTTTGGCGAAACTGCACGAAGAGCTGTGCTTCATTCGTGGCAACCGCCAAGCCCCCGTGCTTGAAGTGTGCCGTCACCCTAGCTTGAGGCAGTCCATGCTGAAGCGCTCGAAAATTGCCACTGTGGACATCAAGGGCAATCTGCGCGGGTCGCCTCGCGCTTCTGGAGGCCCACCCATTGGGTTGCCCATCTGCGACAGCTACTTAACGGGAGAGCGCTTCTGCAAACAGGTGTGGTTGGTGTGACCGGTTATTCTGTGAACTTTTATGAGTAACCCTGTTTTAAAGTACTGAAAGGCTAGGCTACATGAATTCCGTTGCGTACTTTGAATGCAATCCTAGGTGGATCTTTGGGTGTCGCACGGCGCCGCTGAACCATCGGTGGCCGAAAGCATGCGTGCTGCTCTCGGTTGCCCCAGAGAACTTCAACCAAAGGAAAAGAGTGCCTCGGGAAACGCCAGCGATAATGATGATGACGATGCCAAAACTGATTCCAGCGCTGCACCAGCTGGTACTGATGAAGCCAACGACGAACTAGTAACCAAAGTAAGCTTCTCCTGCTCATCGTCATCGTATCAACTACCTACCCATGGTTCCTTTTCTCCTCCACCTCGTCATGTGAAGTCTTCAGTTTTTTTTATTTCATTCTTTTTCGACTTGCTCTAACTCTTGGGGATCAAATTACGGCTATTATGTCAGGCCGCCGACGACGCAGGGGCACGCTTGGACGCCGTTCTACAGGGACGAATCTTTGTTTGCCTCGGGGCTACCTGCTCGATTGGCCCGGCGAAAGTGCTCTTGGCGCTGGGCGCGACTGTGGCTGCCGTGGCACGCCCTGGCAAGAAATTAGACGCTTTGATCGACTTTGCGCGGTGAGACTTCAGTAGACATAAACATATTTGAAGTATCGGATTGAATTAAACTTGGCAAGGAATTATGAGAGGACTCTGGGCCCTGTGATTCGTTCCAAGGTTCTTACATTTCTTTTCGTCTTTTTTTTGGATGTATTTCTTAGTGCATCCCCAGGCCGGCTGTTGCTGCCGAAAATCACTGAAGTGAAGGAAGAAAAGGAGGCGAAAGATGCCGAGAAAGAGGACGCAAAAGAAGAGGGTGGAGGAGAAAAGGGTAAGGGAGAAGGAGGAGAGGACAAAGGAAAAGGCAAAGATGGCGAAGCTTCAGCTACCGCCAAAGCTAGCGAAGAGCCCGAGCATGCAGATGACGACCTTGGTGTGGGCCTTAACATGTTGACACAAACGCCCGAATGCGCGCAATGGCTGCTGCAAGTGGCAGCAGGGCTAGTTCTTGATGCTGCCAGTGCGCAGCGCGGGGCTGCCAGAGCCGAAGCTCAAGTGCGCCGAGCCTCGGTGGAAGCCGCAGCGGCGGCAGCGCGAGCGACAAAACAGTCGGACGCGACAACAGTTACAAACGCAGCGATGGGAGCAGGCGACACTGGTGCAGAATCGCAATCAAAGGCAACAAAGATGACATCTGCAGCTCCAGAGAAGCCCAATTCTCACCAAAAAGCTAGTATTTCAGGCAAAACATCAGCAGCAGGGCTCCCAAGTGTGAGTTTGGTGGTGTGCCCTGGCGCGACAGCTCCGGGAGAAACTGGCGTGCGACTAGCGGGCGCGTCTGATGCGGTATGATGGGTAGCGCACTTAGAATTGTTCATACTCACTCAAAAATAGTCCCAACCTGTGTTTCTCTGCTTTCACAATATACACAAACCTCGATGCATTAACTTTTTCTTCGTGCCTTAACTCTTCTCTCTTTCCCTATAAGTATGTTTTCTTCATCTCCCTGAACTGTGTTCTCTCTCTCTCTCTGCTTAGCTCATCGCAGCGCTCTCCGAAGCAACTTCACCCGCTGCCACAGCCAAACGCGCCAACCGTCATATGGCCGCAGCGACAGCACATGCCGAGCTCCTCGCCAAGAAGCATAATTTGGACGCCACCATGGCTGGAGTGCCCGTGATGATGACCAATGCACCCAAGACCATCAGCGACGAGGACTGCGTCAAGCGTGCCACTGCCCTCATAGGAGCGGCGCTAGACAAAGAAGAAGCCGCTGCAATACGCCGCGATCAAAAGGAGGAGAAGAACCTGAGCAGCAAGAAGACCTCAAAAAGTGATGGCGAGGAGAACAAGGGCGACACTGACGATTTTGCTTCTTCTTCTTCAACCAGTGCGTTGTCGTCGTCATCACCATTTTCGGAGGTGGCACGGCGGGAGTTGGTAGCTTCGGGTGGCCTTGCGGGCCAAGTTGCGGTGGAATTGAGCTGCCTGGTTTCGCCTCAAGCGGCGCTCTTGTGGCCCTCGGACGCGAAAGACGACGCTTGGAAGCGGTGGGTATACTTACATGTACAATACTAATATATACCTGTAGCACAAATGTAGGGCTTTGTTCTCTCGGTAGTCGTGGTTGCGGTTTTGGTTATGGTTGTTTTTGGTCGTCTTAACCTTATGATTGACCTTCGTATTCTTGTGAAGGTGGGAAGAGCGGCCGTGGTATTCAAGGCTCGGTATTCCGAGGTACCGCTGCAGCGTTTTGGAGTCTGGCGTGGAAGCACCGGTCAAAAAGAAGAAATCTAAAACAGCCAGAGAAATTTCAAAACAATCTGGATCCGCCGAAAAGGAGGCTACAAAGTCGCAATCTGCAGCAGCCGAAGCCGAGCTGTTACCGCAGGAGAGACAGTCAGCTGAGAATCCCTCCTCTGTGAGTGCTGAAAACGTGCAAGCAAGCAAGGCAAGCGTTGGAGCAGGCGAGGATGAATCAGAGCTTGCGGATGGAGTCATTGCAACAACACCTTTGCCTGACCAACCACAGCAACAGCAACAGCAGCGGAGGAGAACGCGACGAGAGGTGTTTCGTGGAGCCGTGCCGCGGCGAGGGCCCGTTGTCACAGTGACCGACCAGGTGAATGCACGAATGTAATATTTTTACACCATAGCATTTCTAAAGGCTGTAGTGCTTCTTCAAATTGTAATTCGTCTATATTTTGTGCCCCCTTCAGTAGGAAGTATAAGTTTATGATGCTGATTTATTTTCTTATCTTCTCGCCTCCTTATCACCTTTTCTTGCTTCTTGATGCACCATAGGTGCCCGTGTGGCGTGCGATTTTGGCTCAAAAAGAGGCGACCGACCGGCAGACTAGAGCGTTGGAGCAAGGCATTTATCCAAATCCAGAACAACGCGCGGTGTGTAGGAGACATAAATATTAGTGTGCATGAAAGGCTTTGGGTTAAATTCGGGAGACTGAACGATTGGCAAAGACTTCTATATTAATGCATCTACTTCCTTGTATCATGTGCATGCGTCGGACTCCAACTAATATGGTACGTTACCTGCCTATGGTTCTACAATAGTTCGTAGGCGCTGTTTCCGCGAATGTTGCGCCTCCTAGCCGATCGCCGACTGCTACGAAAGTGCTTCTTGACCGAGCTTTCTTAGATGGAATTCAGGTGATGATGAGCACTGTATGCCTAAATGAGCTGCTTTTGTGTTTGCGTTTGCTCCACGGCAATATCCTATTTTGCGCCGTTCTCTGAGTATAATTATGATCCAGCACATCTGTACCGCCATAATAAAACTCTCGCATTTACTCATTGAAAACTCGGCATTCACCGTGTGCTAATTGCAAATTAATTCTTCCCTAATTCTGACCCTTCTTTCTTTTTCCTTCGTATTGTGCTACTGGCCCTCTCTATGTTTTTCTCAATGGTCGTGCGTGAGCAGAACTTCGAATGCATGCTGGTGCTGGACCCACCTGCTGCTGCCACCATAATGACGCTCCTCCTCTGTAATGACTTGGCCCGCGCTGACGAAAGCGCTCGCACCTCGTCATCTTCACCCACTGCCACTCCTGAGGTGCAAACGTGTATCCAGTTCAGTACTTCAAATCAGTGCTCAATGTATACTTTTCTAGGGGAAACCCAATTTTGGTTCAAGAGAAAAAAAAATCATTTTTTTTTTTTTTTTTTCGCTACTCTTCGTTGTTGCCCTTTTGGCAGGTAAATATTCATCCTTTGGAGCTCTTTTCCCGTGGAGCTTTCCACGGCGGGTCGTGGCGCTCGCCGTATGCGCGCTATCCTGCTGTCGGCCGCACCGCCACTGCGCTCGGTCTTCTGGCACCGTTTCGGTTCTCAGCTGCGCTTTTGGAGTCATAGATACTGCCTCTCTATGTCGCACCTGGCGCGTTCGAATGAGGAACGGGGAGTGAAGACAGGTGGTTGTCTGGGAATTCAATTCGCAACTGTGTAATGTATGTTCGCGGTGGCAATTGTGGGTAGTTCCGGTTCTGGCTTGTATGTGTCAGATCACAATCGGACTTATGTATTGCTTGTTTTGTTATGTGTAGCCGTGTAGCGCCGATTAGTTATAAATTTGGTATTTGGTCACTTCGACTATAATTCGGCGCTAAGTACTTCACGCTGAGTTTAATATCAAGTGAATTTAATACCTCTTTAATATATGTTGTCGTATAGAGCCAGTAGTGTGAGGTGGATTTGACTTTTTGAGTTCGCGTGGGATATCTTGTACGGTGCAACTTGTACTCGTATGCGGAAGAAAAAGAAAGGGGCGAAATGAGTTCGAAGTGCCAATCAACCATAAGTTTTTCCTTCCGAACAATAATCGAATAACCAAGCTAATCCGCCAATTTTGTGTGATTTCAGCCGTAGATACGACAAAAGTAAGACTTATCGGCCTCGTTGGCTAATTGGCCAATTAGGAAGCGACATTATCGAGACTCGTACCACGTCGAGGTATGGCTGCAGCTGCTTCTTGGGCTGATGCAGCTGCCACGACCGTTGGAGCTGGCCCGTTCGCATCGCTGCTAGTGTCTGAATTGCTGGCACTCGGGCGACTGTGGTGCGGTCCGTCCTTGTTGGGATTGTTGGTGGCGGCAGCGGCGCTGCTGCCGTTGGCCACGGTTGCCTGTTTCGTTGAGTCATGACCTCGGCTGTTGCTGTGCAGAGGTGCACGTGCCCGGCTTGGTCGAGGGTTGCTGCTGTTATTGATATTACCACTGTTGTTGCTGCCATTGTCGTAGCTCCTGCGGCCTGCGCTCCCGTTGCTGGTCGCGCTTCCTCCACTGTGGCTGCGAGCGCGAGACGGCACTGGAGGTGCCCGGGGTGCGCCACTACCAAGCGCGGGATCGTTGCTGTTTCTGGTATTGCTCCTACTCCTGCTCCTGCTCACCATTCCGCCCTGATTGCTTCCAGACACAATGCCAGATTCGCTTGGTCGCCTGCGGAATTCCGGATGAGTAACAGCACGGTAGTTCGGATCGCGCGTTCGCCCGTCGCCTAAGGCGCTGTCTGAACTCCGACTCCGCCGCGGCCCTGGAGGTCGGCTCAACCGACTTCCACTCCTGCCAAGGGCATTGCTTCTAGGAGCAGGGCCTGAAGCAACATTAGCAGCAGCAGCAGAGGTGGCAGTGGCTAGTGAACCATGCATTGGGCGGCGTAGTGCTGACGTAAGCGGCGGGTGCGTGGGACGTGGCGGCAACCGATCGAAAGAAGGCCGCCCATCTTGGCTCGAGCTTAGAGCTGCGAGCCTAGAGACCCCAGCTCCGCTGGCGCTGCTGCTGCGGTCGCTCACACCGCCACCACGAGTAACAACGTCATCGGCGGTGCTAGCTCGCTTCCTTCCCTGGGCTGCCTCACGCCGCTGCCGGAATGCTGCTCCAGCTGCAGCGCCATTACCGCCACTCCCGCGCCGCAAAGGTGCAGCACCAGTGGTGCCACCATTCGTAGACACGCCGGTAGCACTACTTATGCGGGTTGCAGCCCTCAAATTGGACGGAGCGCGTTGGTTAGGCACACGACGATGATTATCTGTTGCAGTAGGATATGAGCTTTGGTTCAAGCGTTGAGAGAGCGGAGGATTCGAAGGAGAGCGGTTGAAAGGCCTGTCGACTTCCGCCAATGAATCATCAAGATCAATCGCGTAGGACTCCTCTTCAGCGATAATGGTTTCATTCATGTGGCTAACTTCGAGAACGGTGTCGTTACCACAATCGTCACGGACATCTCCTGAACCACTGCTAGAAGAGACATTGTTGGGAACCGACGCAATCGGTACAAAATGTGGCATCCGGGTGGATGTTGGTTCACTCGCTGACTCCGATTCTTGAAGATCGGGCGCTGACACGCCTTGTGGCCGAGGAAAATCTGCGCCACCGTTGCTGCAGTCGCTGCTATAATCACCCTCGCCATCATCTCCTACTTCTTCTCTGCCTTCGTTGCATCGACCCGGGTATTCGAAGTCTTCCTCTTCTCTGGGAAGCAAATCGGAGCTCGTCAATGGCAATGGCGCAGATGCCGGCCGTTGCTTGCGCGCAAGAATTCGTTTGCTCTTGCTCTTCTTCACAACACCTCCTTGGACTGCTTCACCGCTGCTTAGTTCAACTTGGGTGGTCACGAATGGCTGAGATGGCTCGGGAGGAAGTTCAAAATCAGATGCTGATGAATCGTCTTCCCGCAATTCTTCGAGTATAAAATCGCCTTCGAGATCACCATCGAGGTTCAAGTGCCGGCCTACAAGCAATGGCTTGTTCTCGTGATTACGTGGCGTGTTGGCACCGCCGCCATTGCCGCTGCCCGCGCTCGCCACACTCCAAGCCCCGATTGTCGAGCCGCTGCTAGTGCCGCTGCTCAAGCTACTCAAAGAATTGACGGAATCAGGAGACTCTTGCCGCAACTTTTCGGGCGCGTGCTGCTGATGCACAGTTGTGGTGCTTCCTTCGAGGCAGCGCACATTCCCAACAGCTGTGTACTCTAGAGCGGTGTTATCTATCATGGCGGCTGCCGAGGTGGCCACAGGTCTATGTTCGGGTATTGCATTGGGAGGAGATGTTGGCGAGAAGGTGTTGGGCGACAGTGGATCCCCCGCTGAAGGAGAGACCATGGTGCGTGGGGAGATCAGATCAGACATGGCCGAACCCGAAGGAGTCGGTGGAATATACGGTAAAGGCACCCCTTCTTGTTGAAGCACCTGAATGAGAGGGAATATACGAGATATCACCAATGAGCACTCGGTAAAATTGCTACGATGACCTTAAGCACTCGATTCAAGGTACGCTAAGAACCCGAAACTTCGGTCGATCTTTTTTTTTCATACCTCGACAATTACACAGTCTGTTCATTGCATGATTCCCTACTTCGATTGCAGTCAAACGTACCGTGCCGCCATTGTGATGCAAAGATCCATTTTCGCCGCGACCACGACCGTGGTCAGTGCCAGAATTAGCATACGTAGCGGCCACCGCAACAGAATTTGCTCGCCGCACTTGCCGCCGATGAAAGCCTATTCCTGGGTCCACGCTATCGCCATCGTTGTCAGAGTCGGGGTGCCCTGACACGCCTGGATCATTTTGGTCATCATCGTCATCGTTTATCGTCGTTGCATTTGGACCACCGGTTTCTCCATCCTTTTCTTCCTCGTCATCACCATCCTCGTCATCGCCACCCTCGCTGGATTCTCCGTCCTCACTTTCATCGTCCTCGTCCTCGCCCTCTCCTCCTCCTTCTTCATCTTCGTCCTCATTATGATCACCGTCTGCGGAGCCGGTGTTGCTGCCTGGCTGCGATGTAGCTGCAGAGCTGAGTGGCGCCAGCTGTGACAGGTTGGTTCGCGCGGGTGGCGCATACGTTGCCGTACTGTAAATGGCCTGACCCGTAACCTGAAGAGAAAGAGAGAGAGAAAAGGCCGTGCACACAGCACACAGAAAGCATTACCAGTAACGCCAACAAGGAGATGCTGTCAGATATTGTACGGCCCACCAACAAAAAGATATGACATAATAGGAACGAGCCAGATACCATTCCTACATTGTGACGCATAATAAAGAAGGGGCAAAAGATACAAAAAATCAATACACGAGGAGAGGTACTGGCAGCAAGAGCACGCGCCAAGCAAATATTTGACCTCTTCTCCGTCGCAGGCCTCAGCCACACGCTTGCACAGAGGGCACAGCTTCGAGAGCCGCAGCCAACGGTCTAGACACTCGGCATGGTAGCAGTGCCCGCAGGAAAGCTCTTTGCAGTCGTCGTCGTCTTCGAATTCCATGATGCAAATCGAGCACACCTGTATTGTAGGTACGAGGAACGAAGAAAATTGGCGGAAGTGAAAGTCGAAGATCGCAAAAGAATAGCTAACATTATGACGGAAAAGCTACAGGTAGTGCAAAATATTTGGTTTGATTTAGTCTTTTCCAATGCATGTGCCAGCTTACCTCTTCTTCGCCGTCAATTCGTTCAACGTATTCTTCTTCTTCGGCTACCTTCTCTGTGGTGGCCTTCTGTTCCTCTTCCTCGCTTGACTGTTTCGACGCTACTGCATCCTTCTCAGGTACCACTGCTGCGTTCATTCCAGCCTCTAAATCTATCGCAACATTGCTGCTGCTGGCGCTGCTACTGCTACTATTTTGAGTGCTGCGTTGCCCCACTGCCTCTTCTGCCGTTGCTGCTTCTGTGGAGGTTAATCGAGCGGCTCGATCGCTCGAGTTGCCACTGTTGTTGTTGTTGTTGTTGAGCCGCTCTTGCTGCTCCATGTCGCGCAGTCGAGCTGCAGGCGACGCAGGGCCGGTCAGAGCCCGCGTCAAAGCTTCCGAGCGCACGCGCGGCGGCCGCGAAGAAGAACAACGCGGCGGCCTGCCGGGGGTGTGCGCAGGTGTGCGCGGGTTGCGAAGCCCTTCTCCGGATGCTGCATTCGGGTTCGTTGCCGCTGAAGCATGTGGCATAGAAGGAGTAGCAGGCACATTGCTTTCAGCGGCAGTGCTAAGGCGATGGTCGCGCCGGCGTGGGGTCGCAGTTGGAGTAATGAAGGAGGCTGCTGCGGCTGTTTCCGATAGCTCTGTGGTCACTGTCGCCCCCACTGCCTTTGCGGCCTCGGCAGGAGGGGCTACACTTGCGAAGGCTGGCATTGGCGGCAGCAGCACCGGTGGAGGCAGAGTTGACCCGCCACCCGCCAAACAGGGGGGAGTTGGGGCACCGTCGTCTACGCCCGCTAGGTCGGCCACGCCGTCGGGTGACTCTCGACCACCGGTAGTGGTGGTTGCGTTGGCTGTTGCTGCTGCGGCGACAGCGGCATCTTTCTCTTGCGCTTTAACCGCTGCTTCTCGCCGCGAGGCTTCTGCGGCTGCAAAGCTTTTGGTGTCCCTGTAGGGTTTGACCTGGTGAACACGAGAGGCAAAAACAATGAGTGACATGTATGTATAGTGTAACACAATGAGGCTCAACTTTAGCTAGCCGTAGGATTAAAAGCAAATGTACTCAAATTTCTTTAAATGCAATTGAATCATCAGCCAGTCGATGGGAGATGAAGAGGAGAGGAGAGAAAAGATAAATTGATCATAATCAAACGGTACTTGATGAACGTTGAAGCTTGCATTCACGTATATACCGGTATGGAAGCCATGAATCGTTTTGCCGACTCCAAGCCGTCAATTTGCCGCCCCGAAGCTCTGGCACGTTCCACACGCTGGAGCATGTAGTCCCGCTCTTGCATCATGTCTTCTTGGGTCAATTCATCCATCATGCACCGAAACGCCGTGTAGAACGCAGCTACTATCACCAGCACCACGCAGGTCCTGTACGTGAATAAAAGAACGACAATAGAAGGTGAGTTGAAGAGTCTATCCGATGAAACAATTATTGCGACGAAAAGCAACAGCTGACTGGCTCATGTGGACCATATCATATTGTGTGATTGACTTTCGTTAGCCTTGCTACATGCTACGTGGACTAGAAATAAGCCCGATCGGCGTGGGAATGCAGGAAAATGACTCATGAGAATGTAAGTATCACAGGGCGAACTTACCCGGTCATTATAGCAGTAAATTGATCGTCTTCTGAGCCATCAGCAGTTGCTTCAGCCAGGGACGGTGCCGCAGTGTATTCAACGATTTCTGCGACCACCGTGGGCGCAGAGGTAGGCTCCGCTGTGAAAGAGGTTGGAACCGCAACAGGCATAGGAGTGGGCCCAGCAGCAGTCGTTAGGAGCCCCATCGGCCAAGCAACAACCAGCGCTGTCAAATGGTAACTGCTGCGCATAGTGCTGCGCTGGCTCGTAGCAACTTCACCTCCAAGCTGAAGGAACCTCCAGCGCAACAACAACTGAAACAACTGCCAAGATTTTCCCTTTTTTCGAGGACGACGGTTGTACTTCGCTGATCATCCGCCGCGAGAACACCCGCGATATATTCGATCTCGTCATCCTAAAAAATGGACGAACCTCCGACCATCGACGCCGTAAAGATATCATGGCGATGACTACGGCAGGCTTAAATACATTGAGCATGAAGCTGCTTTTTACATGGGTAGTTATGGTACTCTTTTTGTTGCCTGCAGCTTTATCATACCCAGTACTAGGTCCATCAGCTTTCGCTACTCTCCAGAAGCTGGAGCAGCGCTACGGTGAACCTTCCTGGCCGGTGCCTGCTAAGCAACCAAAGCTAGCCAATGGTGAGTGGCGTATCGAGGCATTCTACCGGGTTCTAGACCCTTTGACTGCGCAACCAGAGATCAATCGGGCGCGCAACGTGACTTTGCGCACCCGTGAACCACATGTGCCGCTGAAGCTCTTGCTTGGTCGGCCTGTAGCCACGGAGGAATTGTTGGCAGCCACCTACGGCATTCCCGACTTCGAAATTACAACAACAACTTTAAATAAACTAGCTAGTAGCACTAGCTCTAGCGCCATCGAAGACAAGTCAGGTAGCAATGCTAGCAGCAGGAAGGGCGCGAGACTGCAGGCAGCGAACACAGGTGTTGCAGCTCTTGGTTACCAACTAGTGTCTGCCTTGAAGGCCAACGGTGTTCGGCTAAGTAGCGGACCGGGCGACGAGGTGCGTTTCATATCTGCAAGCCTTTGGTTCCGTCTTGTACATTGCTCCTATTTCGCATTCGTGTGCTTGAAGGCGCTTCTGTATTCAAAGGCGCACTTCGTGGTTTTATCACGTGTCCTCGTGGACTTGTAGGCGCAAAGTCTGAACGTGCTCGGCCAGAAGGACCCGCTCGCCACGACAAGTGGCACAGTCTTGTACCAAGCACCGTCTAGGTTGTCGCCTAGGCTATCTTTGGGGCAATCTATGGGTGCTTTTGGAAATAGCAATGCTTCATCCATGAGCAGAGCGACTGTTGTTGTTGGTGGTGGTGGTGATGGTGGTGGTGCTACTGCTGCAGTTGCTGTTCCACCAGATGCTACCTCAGAATTACGCATTGGCCTTCAGCATTGTCCTGGCCGCGTATCATCGTACTCGGGCGCATTCCTTGTATCAAGGAAACATTTCCTGAAGGTGCTTGTGTGGGTGTTGCTTGAATAGAACACAGAAAATATTGGAGGAGTTTAGACTTCTAGTTTTTGGCACCAGTCGCGTACCTGAACGTCAATAGGGATGGTATTAATATCGTTTCTCAACCCATTCTCTTTGATAGCTTCCATTTTTCATTGCTCTTCTGTTTCTACCTTCCTCGAAAGGTCGATTATAGCATTAAGGCGCACCTTGAAGGCGTTTCAATGAACACCTTTGGCACTGCCGACTATGCTATGAAGACTTCGGTAAGGAAAACAAGATATAAGCTTGGCATTGTGCCTCAAATTACAAGCACAAAAGCAGTAATGATTGTATATCACGTTCTATGAGTGAATGTTGTATATCGTTGAAAGTTTTTTTTTTTTCACATGTGCAGGACTTTCGAGACTTTCACATCAACCACGTGAGTGAATGGGAGCACTGGTACAAGCGACAACACGGAGGAGGAGGAGGAGGAGGAGGGAAGTCCAAGCATCGAAGCACCTCTGCTGCTTCCCGAGACTCGTCTGCAAGCCAACTTTCCGACGCCAATTCCAAGAAAGTGAACCACTTAATCGACTCGGAATGCCGAGCGGTGCCACATCGCAAAAAGGGGGCCCGCTATTCTGACACGTCTGTCGTCCTTGGTGCTGCCGCTGCTGCTTATGGAAGCAACGATGGCGTGGCCGCCGAAAGAAACGAAGTGAAGGGCAAGAGACGAGCAGCGAGGCTGTTAACGGTTGAAGAAGATAGAGTTGGCAGCAGTAGCAGTGGCCACTTCGATAACCAAAGCGCAAGCATGAGCCCGCCAGTTCAAATCAATGATGTAGTAATAGGAGGCAGAAATGAAAGGCTTGAATCTAGAGGGAGGAGACTGAAAGTTGCCCCTTCTTATAGCAATGAAGAAGATAAAGAAGAGGTCGACGAGCGTGTGAACGGAGTGGTGCTCGTTCCCTTTTGGGCAGGCACGGCGAAAGCCAGCGGCGGCAATTCGCACTCAGAAGCATCGTCCGAGGCCAAGCACCAACAAGCAGCGGGCACGGTAAGATATTTTATGTTTCGCACATGCACCCTTCCTATGAAGAGAAAAGATGTCCTTTGGTATCGTTTCTTTTGATCTCAAATTCTACTTGGATTCTTTTCTCTTTCTTCTATCTTGTGATCGTACTCCTTCTTTTCTTGTAATACCACAAAACCAAACCCATCTTTCCGCTCAGATTTGTTCGGCTTTGAAGTACGTCAAGCGTGCTGTGGTGGGCACCTGTTCAACGCAAGACTCTGCGAGCTTGAAAGACTGGCTTGACCAGCGCGGCTTCGGAAACAGTGAAGTGCACCAGCAAAAAGGTGAAGAAGCTCATTTGGTATCAGTGTGGCGGCCAGCAGTGCCCTTGGGTTATGGCGACGACATCAACGACCAATCGTACAAAGAAGCAGGTGTGTGCTTTATAAATACTCAAATGGTTTCATTTCAGAATAGAAGTAAACCATGATGCGCAAGAATGGCTTGTGTTGGTGTTGCAGTATTTCGATGGGTATATTTCTAATTCACATCTTATGTTGTGCATGGCGCCGACGTTTTTGAATGCTTGTGCAGGCAACAACGCGTACGTGGAGCGGGGGCAGTATTTGCTTCCCTTTGACGCGATCAGCGCTTTGAAAGACGAAACCATTCAAGCCTCGTTCGATCAACAATTCCGCGCACATCCATCGATGTTGTCTTCGCTCAACGCCACTTCACCTGCGAAGCCCTCTCCTCCAGTGCCGTTGCGTGATGGAAAGTTCAACTTGGGCCCCTCCTGCCCTCCGCTGAAACAGCCAGTTCCACTTCAGCCGTTGCCGCTGCCCTCTTCCGTGCTCATTGTGCAGTTCGATTGTTTCAAAGGTGCTTGTTTTTTTTAACTCCCAGTAAATTAATCGTTAACCCGCCCCCTTTCCATACCGTCATCTGTCATTTTTCAATACCAATACCAATGACATCCTCATTTCATTTACAATCATCGCTCCTTCTAGTCATTGATCCCATTTTTCAGTCGATTCAATTTTTTGTATACTTGTTCGTATGTGAGGACAGGTGTGCATCTACCGTACCACTTGCTCAGCGGCGTGCAAGCGTTGCTTCACCCTACATTAGGGGCTTGGCGCAATTGGTCGCAACCTTTGCACTCGTTGCATGGCGTTGCACCCACAGGAGTTGAGTCGGAAGCAGGAGCGCAGCTAGCAGCGGCAAGAGCAGAGTCAGGAGCAGCCATAGCACAGGAAAAGGTCGAAGAAGAAGATGGAGTTGACTTCGTATACTACAACGAGGCAGACCAAGTAACACGCTTTCGTGATTTGCCCACGGCGAGAGCGCTCACCAGCGGCCTTTTGAACATCGACGTGCCGCCAGAACCTACTGCCAGCAGTAGCAACAACGATAAGAGCACTAACAGTATAACGTCGTCATCACTACCTCAGCTGGCGCCGTTTCCGACGTCGCACCACGAAAAGCCACCCAAGGGCAGTTTTGTGGAAGAGTTTAGGGCCAAGGTATGTGGAAGTAGTTTCGTCTTCTTGATGACCAGCAGTTATTTTTCTTCTTTGTTTCATTGCGAAGCCCTATTTCTATAGTATCTCCAAGTCTCCCTTTTGACCCGCTCTATATTTCCCCTTCGTATTTCAACTCTTTGTATGTGCATACGGTTCACACAGGCCGCGCAGCAAGAAGGCAATCGTGTCGCGGATGCACTCGCAGCACGTAACAAGAACAATGCCAAGAAGAATGGGGATCCTTATAGTGAAACAGAGCTTGATTCATTGGCACTAGAACTCTCGAAAGCAGCAGCACACGCGGTGAGTACGCTGACACATGAACTCTTTCCAGCGTTCGCCCAGACTTTTGTCTTTAAAGCAACGACTCAACACAACCATCCTGGCTGTTTTCTTGATTCGTTGCTAACTGTGACATACCATACATTTTTGTTTCATTTCATCGCCTTAACTTTAAAATTGGTGGTTTAGGCAGTAGCCTATGAAGTGCGAGAAAAATTACGAACTGCTAAGGGCTTCAGTGCACCACCATCTGCCTCTGGAATGGCAAGCATTACCAAAGGACAGCCGTTCAAGTCGCTCTTTTACTTGGCACCACAGCGGCTAGCCATGCGCTTCGGACCGGGGCAAATCAGTTTCGCAGAGGTAACAGATTCGCATACAGTGGTCGTCTCTTTTGGAAGTGTTTTTTTGGGTTTTATCCATCCAAGGCGACTATTTAAATAGGTATGACTTACGTATTTGCTTACCCTCTCTTTTTTCTTCTACAGAGGCACAATGTCAACAACACGATGGGCCTTGGGGATGCGTTTGCTCTAGTAGATCGACATGAAACTAAAGGGCCGGCCAAGACCCAAAGGTGCTTAAGTGCCAAGAAGAACCTTGCTGCATTGTTTCTAAATGGCTGCCACAATTTTTTGAGCGCTTGATGCTACAAGGAATACGATATCCTCGAGTCCTTAATTGTTCATGGCTTTTCCTTTTTTGTGTTATCTTCTTTGATTGCAAACAGGCGAAGCTATACTTTGACCAACACTTGTGTGGTGTGCCCGCTCGTGAAGTGCCCTATCGAAGACTACAACACCACGAGGCGGTCAGCCGCAGCACGGCGTGCCAACAAACGCAACGAACAGCGCGCCATTGACAAGGTGTGGCTCTGAGAGTAGATCTTAAGCATTCACCCATTCTTGATATCTGAGCTTTCTTGGAGGCACTAATGCTTTGTGGTATTTGTTCTGACCTACAGGCAGAGAAGAAAGCTGAACACAAAGGCAGAAAGATTTTATAGAACCGGGAATGCATGTTTTCAGAGCAATTGTCTAGAAGGGCGGTGAATGACCAGCATTCCAAGGAAATTAGTACTGGGGTTACTCCGCTACCTCTAAAACTCGCGTGTTGCCCTTGTTATGCCCGAAACGTGCACCACGTCACCTAGTAGTGCCCGGGTTTCACAACCAATAAACATTAGACACCTAGAAGCTAGAAGCAACAGCAGGGGGGCGGGCCGAGGAAAGTCTCCTCCCGAATTAAATACATGTTATGAACAATCCCATCGGGGTCGGGGTCAGCGTGCCGGGGCCCATATGTTATGGAAATCATGTCATAAAGGTAAAAGGCAATGGCTGCTTACGGTTGCTGGTTGTGTGATGTAATGTTGTGTACTCATCATCACCCTGCCTCTCATGCAGTGAGTGTGAAGAGTAAAACAAGTATCTCTGCTCCCCTGTAACTAAGCTCTCGAGCACGCAATCATAAAAGTAGGATAAAAATGGCGGCCTCATTCAAACAAGCTTCTCAGTTCTACATTCATTAGAAGAGCCGCCTTAGTTGTCCTACCAAGGGCAGGAATACTTCACCATGATGCGAACTGGTATGCGCCGCTTTCGGAGCCAGGACTCTCTCCTCTTCCGCGGCCGCAGGTGGGTTATAGGATTAGCATCACATGATCATTTAAAGAGGCCTTAAAACCGTAGGGAGCGGAGTAGAGATGATGCGGAGCGTTTTGCTTGGCGTAATTCTAAAAAGCACTGCATGGGAACATAGGTATCTTATTTTTGATAGAATATATCGACTGCGCTATTTTGTACATGGGGAATATCTCTAGCCTGACTCATTCTGCTTTTCGCGGCCATACTTGATTGTTCGTTTAAATGTTGTTTCTCTCAACAATTCAGTGAAAGCCGCTCGCCTTCTGCCACTCCTAAACGAAGCCGCTCCCCAGACAACACTAGCCAACAGGGGCTTTCAACTGCAGCGGGCAGCCATGGCGGGGGCACTGAAAGCAGCGTAGCTGCAGCAGCGCGCGCTCTCGAATCCACGTTTGAAATGGGATGCTGCACGATGCACTGCTTCGCCGCTGTCAGCATCACGGTGTCTCCCATTACACTTTTCTTGCAGCTCTATAGCCTCGACTACTACGAGCGGCAAGGCGCTTATTTGCCCGTGCTGGCGTACTTTATCACGCTCACCAGAGGCTTGGACGTGTTGTTTGCTCCTCTCATGATGTGCCTGACGGACTTCTCCTTGTGCTTGAAGAGCTGGGGTCGCCGCAAGCCTTACCTAGGGTTAGGGTGTGGGCCCTGTGCGATTGCGCTCTGCATGCTGCTTTTCCCACCTTTTGACATGGTCACGAAGCGGTCGTCCGCCTCGATATCGCTGTGGTATGGGGCCACGTTTTTGATTTTCAATTTGCTGCAAGCTTTGGTGGTAGCACCGTACGAAGCCATGGCCTCGGAAGTAACGCACGGACGCCGGGAGCGAAAGCGGCTGTTTTTCTTGTCATTGGTGTACGACGGCCTGGGCGCACTTGTCACGACAAGTTTGCCTTTGCTGATGGACGTGGGCTTCCATTGGCTGCCAAAAGGGGCATGTTCTGCGGAAGAAAACACCACAGCATCCTGCGACGTTCTCAACAACCGCATTCGTTTTGGCGTGATTGGTTTGGTGTTTGGAGGTGCAATTGTGCTAACAAATTTGCTGGTTGTAAACTTGGTACGAGAGCGGCCGGGAGTTGGCACGCCCGACTCGGCGGTGAACCTTGGTGGCGGTCATGGCGTGGCAGGCATGCTCGGAGGGCTTGGGGCATTTGAAGTGAAAACCACAGGGGTGGCAGTGCGCCGAATGCCACGCCGCCGAGCACCTACGCTGAGTGGCCTGGAAGAAGGGTTCAGTGAAGAAGAAACGTCCGACGAGGAAGAAGAGGAAGATGACGACGACGACGATGATGAAGACGAGGAGGACGATGATGCTGAAGATGAAGAAGACGAGGATGGCGATGAAGACAATAACGATGACGAAGAAGACATTGATGATGCTGTTAGCGATGATGGCCAGCCTGGTGGTGTTGCTACCACTAGATCGAAAGCAAATGGCTTGATTGAGCAATACTACAGCAGCAGCGGTGGCGATCTTACCGATAACGTTGGATTGGATTTGAATGCTGGCGACAGTGCCGAGTTCTTAAATCATGTAGGTGCAAGTGGATCTCCTCCATCACACACATTGAATGAAAACACGGCTCATGATTCCTTCTTAGACTTTTCTGGTGGTTTGCCGTTAGAGGACGATGAAGTGGAGGACTTGAGGGATGATGGCGCCGATGAGAAGCCGCAGACAGGGACCAGAGACGAATCAGGAGCAGTAATGGATGCTGCAGCAGAAGAAGAAACTGCCGACGAGGATGACGATGACGACGAAAGGGCTTTGCTTGCAGATATGCAAATTGGAGATTCTGGCGCCGAGAATGATATTGCTGAGAGATCAGGTGAAGGCGCAGGCAGTGCTTCTGGCCAGTCGTCAAAAACAAGTCGCAGTAACAAAAGTAGCAGCCGCAGGAGCTCCAGCAGTCGAGGAGTTGGCAGCACTTGGTTCAATAGGCGTGGCCGTGAAAGCCCCAGTAGCCCAACAACGGGAAGCGAGCCAGCAACGCAGGCTAGGAATTCGCCGCCTGCATTGTTCCGAATGAACGCGCCGACCTCAAATCGTTCCCCTCGAGCTCGTATTGCTGCCGCTAAGCAACAACAAGAGCAGCAGCGAAGACTGGAACTTGAGGAACAGGAAGTGACGTGTCCAGAATGCTCGAGCTTGAACGCATTCGACGATGAGAACTGTGCTGATTGCGGTGCTGTTTTGCATGAGCAGTCGTCGCCTTTGGAGCGCGTCCCCAGTGACGGTGTAGCCTTTGTGAAAGGAGGCAAAGCCGCCCGTTTTCGGGATCGCCCCCTCAAAGGGCGCAACAGCAGCCAAGTGCGCGCTGCGGAGGCTCGCCCTGTAGTGTTCACAGGTCGCCGCCGCAGGAACAACAGCAGCAACCACAGCGGTGGCAGCGGGAGTGGGAGTGGCCACGGTGGCGAAGGAGGCTCGGCGCCCGTGCCTATCAGACGTCGCAAGTCCCTCGCAGCGGTGACCCGTGCTCGCGCCAAGGCCAAAAACGCGCTCAAAGACGGAAGAAGACGTTGGACGCAAGCGTCGGACCGGCGGCGAGCCAAGAGGCGGGCTCGAGCCGCGGAAGAAGCCACCCTGGAAGTTGGCATATTGAACGTGCCCATGGTGCCCGCCGTGCTCTCCATGCTTCGCAACCGAGCGTTCGCCGCCCTCTTGCCGGCTTGGGTGTGTGACTCGATGGCTGCGGCCATGACTATGTCAATGCTGGTCTTTTACGTCCGGTGAGAGTGAAATGATTGCAGCTGCTCAAGCCTTCGTTCTTTTATTGCGCACCCATTGTTTGTTACTTCTAATCGATTTAAGAACGCTTTTTGTCTCGAAAATTAATGATTCAATTTGTTTTCTGGTGGTGGTGGTATCATTGGTGTGCGCAGGTACGTGCTTCAGCCAGAGCAACAGACTTTAGAGACCGACGGAATCGAATGCCGTGCGTACTTTTGGGCAGCGCGCGGCGACTTAGGCGGGTATTTGGCGGGGGGGTTTGGGATGCCGCAAGAGCCAGACAACGAAGGCGAGGACCTTGGAAGCGCGAATGAAGTGCCTGCTGGATGGGTGGATGACGATGGTATGATCAATAATATAAGACGCACTTCTTTGAAGAAGATGCTTCCGACATTTCACAGTTCCCAATAAATATTTGTGTTTGCGAAAAAAAAATTCAAACCACGTTTTACCGAGCACCTTACCTTTATTAGCTTTCATTTCTTCTTTCAATCATCCTTTGCTTAATTTGTGCAATCTGCAGACCAATTCAACGGCAACGCGACCTATTCCTCCCTCGTGGACGAGTTCGGGATCCGTCGGCTCGGGCGGCGGCCCGGCCCCTACGCGCAAATCCCGTGGCGCTGCAAGTCGGCGTCGGTGCTGAGCGCCATGGCGTGCGCCATGCTGGTGGGGTCTTTTGTTGGGGGCCCCCTTTGGGCGGCGATCGCGAAGCGCGTGGAGACCCGAAACGCGTGGCTGTTGTGGTCCATGGCGGTGGCGTTCAACCATTTGGTGTTGGGTTTTGCCGACAAGGGAGACGTGTACCTTGCAGTAGCCTTAGCGTTCATCGTGGGGGTTCCTTATGGTGCGCGGCACCTCAACGACACGATTGTAAGTGACAAATTGTTTTTAGCACCACTCCCAACAGATATGAATGAAGGGCGTTTTGTTTTTGGAAATGTTACCGCTCTTCCACCCATTTCTCTCTTGTTTTTGCTTTTAAGCTCCGCTTGTTCTCTTCTTTCGTCTGTATTTACACATTAACGTTATCTGCACTGACGATGACAAAAGGTGAGCGACATCATGGATTATGACGAGTTCATCACAGGGATGCGCAATGAAGCGTTCTTTACCGTCTCCAAGTCGTTCTTGCCGCGGCTGGCTGCAGCGCCTGCGGCTGCTTTACCGGTAAATACTAGTCCTTTTCTGTACAATGCTTGAATGTTTGGTTTTCTTTGAGTGCATCTACTTACTTAATACATGTCCATTGATTTGATCGATCACAATGCTTGCGTGCCTTTGGTCTGCTTGAATCCTTTCCCCTACCATTAAAAAATAGGTGGCCCTTTTAGGCCCTCTCGGTCATCGCCCACCAATCGACGGCTCGATTCAGCCCCAGTCCCCGGACCTCGTGAATTTCTGCAAAGCCATGACGGTGTACGTGCCTGCTTTCCTCAGCCTCATGAGCCTGGTCCTGAAGACGCGCTACCCTTTGCGCACCAAAGAGCAAATCCAAATGGTGCGCGACGGGATCAAGTTGCATCGCATGACGGCGAGCAGGAGCAAGACCAAAATGAATGATAACGACGACGAAGACCATCACCACAGCAGCTTCAACAACCATAGCAATACTATGGCTGGAAGCAGTGAAAAATATCACCACAATAGTAACGGGGATCCTCACGTAGATCTGAATAGACCGCCCGCAACCGGCGGTGCAGCTGTGGCAGTAGCAGCAACCTCAACATCAGTGGCTGATTCGAATAGCTTAGGAGCGCCATTGACGTCTTCTTCGTCGTCTACGATTTTTGTGGGCGACAGCGACCAGCAGACACCTCTCGCACAGGGCCGCTCCTCTTCTTCTTTGGGACGCCAACGGCATCGCAGAGGTAGCAGCAGCCAAGATTTGGAAGACTCCGACCCCGTTTTCCTGGCCTCCGTGGCCTCGGCAGAAGCCAAACTCGAAGGCGTAGCGCGTCGGGCCAATCCTTCGAGAAGTCCCACTCGTCACCGCCCGTCATCGCCCTCTTCATCACCCCTCGATCCACCGTCATCTCACCAACCTCAATCTCAGCCTTCTGAAGGCGCTTTGAAGCCATTACCTTTGTCGGCTCCTTTGCATGCACTTGGTGACAAGACGGGGAGCTCAGACACCTACTGGGCGGACGGGTTGAACGACGTTTTACACCATACTTTCGATGTGAATTACGAGAGGAAAAGTGGGAATACTAGTAGAAATAGTGATGGAGTCGGAGTAGGCAGTGTCAGCTACAATCCTATGAACAACAGCAGTAATATTCGTGGAGGAGGCTTCATCAATGGTGGAGGCATCAGCAGCAGCAGTGGAGGCATGTCAATGAACAGCGCCGGTGCGGCCCGCGCAGCCAAAGCGACTGCCACGTCATCACCATCAATGTCTTCAGGAGCAGCCGGGCTGTCGCCCGTGGCACCTCCACCGGAGCCACAGTCAGCAGCTGCGGCGGCATGGGGGCTAGGAGTGGTGCTGCCGCAGCCAGCGACAGACCCCATCACACGCATGCCGTGCGTATTAACATCTCTGCGTATACCTCTTTTTCCCACTGAATACATTTACATTCAATCCTTTCGTAGTTCGGTTTTCTGTTTTGAATCTCACTGCGGATTCATGCTGATTGTGCAATGTTTCCGCGCCCTAATCCATGATAATCATGTGTTGCGACTACCCCTTCAAATCTCACCTACTCTTTTTTGTTGCCTGGTTGTGCAGGTACCGGCCGTTGTTAACGGGTCTAACGCACACGGAACAGCGACTTCTCTTCACCTTGCTCACTTTTCCCCAAGTAAAAGTGTTGAGAGACTTAAGAGCCAACGGCCCGGGGCCCCTCGTGCGAAGAATGGCCACTTATTCCCTGCTGACGGGCGCGCTTTCCATTGGGCTATTTGCTCTTTCCATTTGGTACGTGATTGCTGGCTGGCATACCTTTTTGCTCTAATGCAGTAGTCAAATGAATGAAGCTGTAACTCTGATGAATCATGAACAATATCTTGTTATGAATAAAATACAAAACTATTTTTAATTTCAAAGAGATTTTTATGCCATATGCGCCCTCTCGACGCGTCTTTACTTCTTTTTGCCTTCAGGTCACTGCGCTATTTGAGCACTGAGCACGGCTACAAAGCTCTCAGCCTCGTAGCCACCCTCTCTGCCACAGCCTTTGGGAACTCGCTCATTCTTTCGGTATTTTTGAGATTAGATGTTCTTTTCAAATGGAGAGGGTAAATGTTCAACATACATACAGTTTCACCCACCTTCAGTCATAAAATGTAATGGTATACTTCCAGAGTTTCAATTTTCTATTTGGTTTACAATTTCTATGCTGTGGAAATACAGGTCTATTCTTACATGCGGCACCAAACCGCAAAAGAGCTTATGAAATCGGACGACGTGAGTTTCCGGCTCCTCGACATCGCGATTGCTCAGGTCAGTTCCATAGAATTGTCAGTCACTTACCTAATGCAATTTTGGACTTGAAAGAAAGATTTACTTTGCATGGTAGCACAAGAAGCGCAGGAAAATGTGCAAACGTTTATCCATAATACTCCTTCTCCGATGCATGTTTTGTCATTCATCTCTTATAACTAATTGTCAGATGGAGCTTCAGCACTCGATTCGCAACGCGCGGATTCGCTACAAAGTGCGCTTAGCGCCCACTCGTCGACCGTCGCGCCGCAGCCTCACTCAACCACCCACCAACTTGCCAACCAAAGGAAAGAAGACGGCAGCAACTACTACTAGCAGTACCAGTGCTTACGAAGAAACCAGAAACAAACACGCTTTGAATAATCGATTCAAAGGTGGAGGTCTTGCAGCAGTGGCCACTGCAGTTGGCGCCCACAGTATTGCCGACCTCGAGCAGGAGAAACTACAGGGAAGGTTAGTGAGCGACGAAGGCGATTCCTGGGACGGGCGCAACTATGGGAATCCGCCTTACTACGGCGAGTCGCACACTGAAGGCGAAGAAAGCAACGAAGAAGGCGCCATAGCATTCGACGACGACGAAGGCTTTGGCTTTGCGCCGCGTTTTGTGCGTGACAATTTGTGCTACCAGTGCAGCTTGCACCCGAGCTGGTACTTGCTCCTGGCCTGGCGCTGTTCGCAAGTGGTGAGCCTGTGCGTCGTCGCCGTGGGCGCCTACTTGTGCATCATGTACCACACCCCGGAGTCCGACCATGCTAAGCTTGTCCCTGTCTCCAGCTACATCACCCTCTGGAATGGCTTGTTAGCGACGGGGTTCTGTTTCTGGCCGTCCAATGCCGTTCACAACCCCGACACCAGAAACAAACGCTCACCAGAAGACTTGGGGTTCTTTCTCGGCGCCATGTAAGAAATGACAAAACAGAGTAAACTTGAAGGAAACCAACAAAAATGCATACAACTTCGTCTGCGTTATTGCCTTTGTAATGCGCTCACAAAGAAGGAAAAGAGAAAAAGAAGTATCCTCTTGCACTGCCTTACATGTGATGTGCGTGCGTCCTTCTTATTTGTTCTCGACTAGGTTTGTGTTTTCGAACATGACTATGCTCCTCAGCAAGCTTTTGCACTCCACAGCGGATCAACCAGTGGCCGACTGGGAAGACAAGGTGAGCAATCACTTGAAAACGACAGCACGTACATCCACACACGTACACTATTACATATAATGCTATGTAGCCATCTACGTCGCACGGAATCAACTTTTTATTTACTTTCTTTGAAGTAGTTGACAATATGAAATTCCTTTGTCAGAGCAGCAATCCAGAAATGCTTCGACACATGCTTTCCGTTTTTTTATTTTTCACGAATAGAAAAATTATGTGTGGCAAAATACAGGTTCCTCTGAATGCTGCAGCTGTCGTTAGTTTCCTGCTGGGAGCATGCATCACTTCGGTGATTGCGATATTGTTTGTGTTTTTGAGCGACTTCATGGCCGATCCTGTCGACGACGGAAGCGATGACGACGAAGGACAGTCCCTACGCGATGAGGTGCGTGTGAGCGCATTGTTACACTTCTCTTCTTCTTCTTCTTCTGCTGCTGCTGCTGCTGCTGCTGCTGTATGGCTTCTTCGACGGGTTTAATGCACTAACATAGTGCGCCAAGTTTCTATTTGCGTTTATGTGTAATGTACACGGCTTTGTTTTGGCTGTTCTTGCGTAGTAGGAGCAGTCGAAATACGACGTTGCACACTGTAACATTGAGAGATGATTTCGCTCTGCCTCGTGTGCTGACTCCCCTTCTAGTGAATGAATCTTCTTCGTATGCGGTTTGCAGGTGGGGGACCAAAGCGACGACGAAAGCATTTGGTCTGAACTCGGGTCACTAACGTCGGACTTCAAGCGCTGGGTCAAGAGCAAATACGGGAGCTACACCGGCCCTCGTAGTATTTGAATGGATAAATAGGGCGATCGATGGCCCGCGGTGCCTTCACATGCACCATATTACTTGGCGTGTAACAGACCTGGTGTTCCTTCGTGGAATTCGTGGTCTTGGCTTTCGAAAAGGCAGCTCTCAGCTCTACTTGAGGTCCTTGTTCTAATTTATAACGCATACGGGAATGTGGTCGGTGGTTTCATTGAAACAAATGGCATCAATTAAGGCGGCACGTAGACCAGCTCATCATAATTTATAACATTCATAACGATAACGCCAACGCCCGTGGTCCGGGTCCGTAGTGAGTCCAACGACCGAACGTTCTGAACGTTTCCACAAACGAATCGCCGAATTTCGGTGAGTTCACTGTACGGATGTAGAATATCCGTCATCTCGAGCTGAAGAAGCGAGAAAAAATGAGCGTCGACATGACACACAACAGGTGTGGGCCTACTCTGCTGCTGCAGAAGAAGTAGCCGCTGCTAATTCAACCACCGGTCCAGCTGCAACTCCTACTTCCTCTGCTGCGGTCGCCTCGACTACCACTGCACCTATGCTTTCCGACACCGCTGGGCCTGCTACCAGTGCTGCTGAAGCTACTACAGTAGCGTCTGCGTATGCGTTGCCGTCGTCAGCGGTCGCCACGGCTACGGCTGCCGTTAGCGGAGCCTGGAGTTTTGAAGACACAGAAGTGGCAGCTCGTTTTGACCGTGAAGCTCTGTGCCACATTCCCGACTATGTACGAGTGATTGAGGCGTCAGTGGACGCAGTCGAAAAGGCACTCGCGGCATTGTTGCAAGCAAGAGATGAGGCGCCTGCTCAAGGTTCCAATGACATCAACGACGGTAGTAGTAGGAACAGTAATGGAAGTATAAGTCAAACAACGGGTGCTTTGTGGAAGCTAGATCCTGCAGCAGTGACACCAGAGCAGGCAGCAGCGGCGGACGTGCATTATACTCCGGCACATGCTCTCAGGTGCGCTACTTAAGCCAACGAAGAGAAATGACGAGACATTAGCTGGTCGAATTGCCCAAGCTTTGCTCTTACATCATAACCATTTTTCATGACGTTTGTGAGCACATACTTGAGAAGCCTTACTATAGAAATGAGGCTGTGCGTTGCAAAAAATATGTGTACGAGTGCATTCAGCTGTTTTTCACTCAAGCCTTTTTCTCGTTTGCATGCTTCTCACAGAGTATCTCGCGCACGCCAAATCTTCCGGGTTGTGGATGTTGGCTGCGCCACGGGCACCACATTAGTAGCGCTTCTCGCGCGTGGGTTTACGGATGTACATGGTGTAGAGGCGTCACGGCCGATGCTGGCGGGGGTAAGAAGATTGAGGGAGAAATATTGTTGGGAAGAGGAGGATCGGGAAGACGAGAAGGAGGAATAATGGAACAAAGGAATAGTTGAAGGATCTGGAATTACATAACTCTTTGTCTGGTAACACTTCGAGGTCATTACTTCCTAACGTGGTTGTACTTCCATTGCGGCGGTGCACTGCGCTACAGGCAAGAAGGAAACTGGTCGAAGGCCTCCCACCCCACCACGTAGTGCCTCATCATGACAACCACACGGAGTTAGCCGCGACAGCAGCAACGATGACAGCAGAAAGTGGTGCAGACGCAAGTAGTAGTGCTAGCAGCACTAGCAGCAGCAGCAGTGCTTATGGAAGCTGGCGAGCGTTTCAGCCGGTGTCAGCCGAGTATGCGGAGCGCCACCTGCACCTAGCTCAGGCGCCGAACTTTGAACTGCCTGTGCATACGCTGCTGGCGCCTCTGCCTCAGTCATCTCATGCTGAGTCAGATGTAAAAGAAGACGATGAAACCGAACGCCAAGACAGCCATTTAGCTGTTCAAGACCAAACTTCTGAAGGCGCTGAGCCGCAGGTGAAGGGTCCGAACTGATGGATAAAGAAGCAGGAAAAGGATGACGAGGAAGGATATATCTTTTGTCGCTGATTGTTTATTTCACAAGATATTTCAAAGCTTGTCCTTCACTCACTTGACTTCTCCTTCAAACGATATAACGGAATCCATAATGACCTTTTACCTTTTCTTTCCCTGCTCCTTTCCCTTGGAAATCAGGTGTTGCTGGGCGCTGTAGTGCTCAACTGGACGTTGCATTTCATTCCCGACGAAGGCAAGCGGTTTGCCTACCTCAAAGACGTTTATTCCGCTTTGTTGCCTGGTGGCATCTTGGTAAGTTGTAAAGAAAAGGTATTTTCGAGATGCATTCCTCCCCTCCCTCCTATTTTCGTGAATCAGGAGTGTAGTCTAGCAGCTGTCCCAACATTGAGCGAAAATTAGATGAATTTAGGCCACGATGTCTTCATAAGAGTGGCGGTATATCCACTCAGGCTAGCCATTAATGTGATCGATTGCCTTGCATGTTCAATGAACCACATTTGATTCACGTGCTCACGCAATCGCACCTACGCTGGTGTTGTGATTTGCATTTCTCTGGTCACCGTCTTCGCTTCGCTCTCAGGTGCTCACGGAAAAGACTGCCCAAGACGCCGCGATGCGCGACATGTACCACTCCTGGAAGCGCAGCCCGCCTCGATGCGTGTCCCCTGCGGAGGTGCGGGCATGTTGCATGCATGATATAGTTGCGCTAGTGTTCGTTTGAGGGAGGAGTTGTGAGAGGAGCATTTGATTCGAGAAGATCTAAACCCTTAAGCGTGAATTCGCTCCTGACTGTTGCACTCATGACGCGCTCAGACAAACGAGCTTCTCGCCGTGTTCCTTCACGTATTTGGCAACCTTCCGTGCCTGCTTCATTTTTCCCTTCGTGATATACGTATGCACAATGCAATGATACAGGTGGAAGCCAAAGCCCGCCGGCTCGTCGGAGTGCTCGTCGCGTTCACGCCCAACTGGTGAGATACAGGGAAGGGGAGGTAGAGAGGGCCAGCTACGCAATAACCATTTTGCCATTGCACATCGCTTCATTGGCCCTGCTTATCACCAGGGAAAAGCAGCGTATTTGAGACCGGCCTTCCCGATCCTTAATACTTGCATTGGCTCTTTTTATCAGGTACGAAACGGCACTCAATCGCGCAGGGTTCGTGAATGCGTCGGTGCTCTGGTCGCGCTTTGGGTTTGTCACGTGGGTTGCCTATAAGCCAGCTCAGTGATTGATTTGGTAGAAATTTCCCTTTGCAGTCAACCATTTTTGCCAAGCATGCACGTTGGAAACTGTGCCTGGGTAATCGATTCAAATGGATTATGACTCGCCGTTGCCGTTGCGCTTGCCACTTGCCAGGCCCAATACTGGCCGATATCCAAAAGGGGGTGTCCATAAACGCCCACTCTCTCACTCTCATCGCTGATTGAAGTTGTTCTCGCGACATACCAGCCTTGATCGTAGCCCTCCGGGTTTTATGAAGAATGCTCTAACAGGCCACTTTCTGTGTCGCCAGTAGCTAGTACAAAGCGAACATTAGTAGAAGTAGAAAGTAGACACAAACAGCTGCTGTAACAGATAACAGATAACAGACATTTGAAAATAACCGTAAACCTAAGATGAATTCACATGAAATATTCATCGAACCCGTCGGGATGTCTGAAGTGCGAACTTCCGGCGCGACTGTTGATTGCGAACTTTGCTCTGCACCGTCGCTCATTCAAAGAGAAACAGTCTCTAGCTTTGACATCAAGAGTTCAATTGCATTCAGTGCAGCACCGGCGCCTTAGACAAACGTGAAATTCAAAGCGCTTCTCGTTTTCATTTTTTTCGTGAACCTCGGGACACTCGTTTACTTGCTAGGTGGTCAAGAGCAACAACAAGAATTGAAGAATTGTTGCGAATCATCTGCAAATGGATTTGATCTCCGCTGCACTGTCTGCATCTAATGACCAAACGCCTTCCTCAAATAAGAAAGCTTTGGAAATGCCTCAACTCATAGTCCCAGCTGCGCCTGAGTCGCCGCAGCCTGCGAACCCTACTGATGTGACACCGTCTTCGGCGGATGTGACAGAGTCAGAAGTTCCAACAACTGTTGCATCAACCAAACTGCAAGAAAACACGGAGATTGCTTCGTGTAACTCCTCAGCTTTCCCGTTGCCCGCTGGCCCATCTCCTATCGCAGTTAGCGAACAAGTCAGCCGCGTGGAAGAAACCGATGTTGAAGCAGCCAGAAACGTGGCAGCAACTGAGACGAAAGCACCTGCGGTTGGCTCTGACGAAGGGCTCGGTACAGAGACTACGAAAAATCCCAGCGCAGGAGGCATTTTGGCCATGATACGAGCCGACCAAGCTCTTCAGGCTACAGATACTACGAATGTAGTTCCAAGTGCTGTTCCTGGTGCTTTACCTGTCCATTCGCCAACAACGCGCACGTCGCCGAATAAGCCTGTGCGTCGAAGTGACGACGTGCCAACGAGAGGTGCAGCTCAGGTGCATCAGGAGGTGAGAAAAGATGAGAGAACTTCTTTTTATGGCCCAGAGAAGCTGCGAATGGTTGCAAATTATTTTGTGGCTTCTGGTTGGCTCCTTTATCTCCGCATCGAACGCGATCCCTTGTCTCAATATTATTCTCCTCTTTTCATTTCTTCCATGGGTATCCCGTCCTCCTGGGCGCGCACATGTATTCGGCAGGTGCGGCGCATCATCGACGAGTCGCCCGTCGGTGGCTTACGGCCCATGTCTGCGGGCGCGATGGTAGATTTGCTCATGTCGGACTGCAACGTGGTGGAAGTGCTCGCGAAGCGCCTGTATTCGCAGATCCGCAAGGGCGCCCCGCTCCACCGCGATTGGCACCAAGCGTTCGCACAGGGCCGCTTCAAACAGGTGAACAAAAAGGGGAAAGAAAGTGAGCGAAAGAAGTGTGATATGTTTTAGCTTGAGCATTATCTGCTGTCCTTTTTGCTGCCATCGCATGCCGTTGTCCCCAAAGACGTCACATGGCGGCCTTTGGCCGTAGTTTGGTGCACTCAGGCCATGAGCAATCCGCAAATGCACTCATCGTAATTTTGCCATACTCACCAAATAGATTCTTTCTTTAAATTACATCGCGGTCACCTCCTTAATTCGCTTTGTCATCCCGTATCAACAGGTAAGCGGGCGTTCTCGGGACCCGTTAGAGGGCTTACCGGGGTCGTTGTCAGCGGCAGCTTCAGCTTCGCTCGGCGGCAGCGGTGCAGAACTAGCTCAACTAGCGCCTTGCCCGTCTCAACGAGGGCAGCCGAGCAGTCGCCGGCTCCACTCGCAGCGCTCCCGTAGTGCCGGTGCCGCCGCCGCTGCCGCTGCCGCTGGAGGTAGTGCTGCTCCCAGTGCCGCTGGTGCGTTTCCCTACGCACACTTACTCCAAGGAGTCAACTTCAGCAGTGGTGACGCAAGCACCAGTAGCAGTGGTAGCAGTAGCACCAGTAGTAGTAGCGCAGGCCCGACGGCGACGACTGCAACGGAAAGTCAGCAAGGCAGCAATGCTGCTGCCATCGACGCCAAGGGCGTGGGGTCCACCGTACCTTTGCCGTCGGGACCAATGCCGCCGGGACCGATACCGACGGGTCCTTGGAGCGCGGCTGCGCTGCTCAACGGCCGCGGAGGGCAGCAGCCGCCGCCGCTCCCGATGCCCCAGCTGCCCATGCCACCTCTGCCATGGCCAGGCCCTCCACAAATGCAGCCCAATGGTGCCCCCCCCCCGCCAAAGCCCCTTCGCCCTGCTTTTCCACCGGGCACCAGCGCCCGCGGAACCACCACCAGCGGCACTAGCAGCAGTAGCAGCAGTGATAGCAACAATGGCATGGATAGCAGTAGTGGTAGCAACGTTCCACCTTCGTTGCTAGGAGCGTCGGCCAGCCACTTCTTCAACCCTGCCTTGAATCCCGCAATGCTTGCCGCAGGCGCAGCCGCCAGCGGAGGCGGCGGCGCTGGCACTTCGGCCGAAGCCCAACTCGCGTACGCGCGCGGGTACTACGCAGGCTTCGAACAGGCCAGGCGAGGCGCGTTGCATGCCCTTGCGCATGCAACCCAACAGCAACAACAACAACAGCCACAGCCACAACTACAGCAAGGCGCTCAACCACAAGCACAAACTGCTCAACCACAGCCACCTCTCGATGGCACCGCAGGAAGCCCACTTGAGCTACCGCTGCAGCCACCACCATTTATACTGCCTGCGAATACATCAGAACTAGCACCACCAGTCACCGATGCCAGCACCAGCACTGCTGATACTAGTAGTGCTGCTCTTAGCTCTACTGCTGCCAATCCCGTTGCTACTGCTGCTGTTGCTACTTCCACTTCTGACGTTGGCGTTTCTACGCATTCCGAATCTGTGGTTGCTGCCCAAGAAAAGAGTGAACAGGACAGCCTGCATGTGCCTGACCTACCACCCGATAACACTCCTGGGGATGACCAAGCTGCCGCGGTTCCGGCCAGTGCCGGCTCTGGGGCTCATGCACCTACTGACACCAAAAAAAGAGGCCACGAGGACAATGAGAGCAGCAGAGGCAGTGAGAGCACAGGGCAGAGCAAGTCAGCTCGGGTTGAGGAAACATCTCGCACCGGCTTTTTGGGTGATGCCAAGAACTCATGGGTTTGAAGATATACAAACGACACGGCAGTAGCACATGGGCCAGCCCCCTTCCCTCCGTATCTGCGGCATAAATTTGTTTTTTTGTTGTGCTTTCAATGTTCAATCCGTATAAAGTATGAACTATAAATAAACATGAATCGCGACCTCGAACGGCTCGAACCCCGAACTACCGGTCTGAGCTGGAAGCCGGAAGACGGAAGACATAGTTTAATGAAGTTTCTGTTACTTCGGCAATTAAATGGCTCGCAGAACGGGGCTATGGCGGTGATTCGTATTTGGGAACTGTGATCTGCTATTGCTCTTAATTCAAATTCCGTATATATACTGCCTTCCAGCTTAGAGCTTAGACCTTTCTGCCTTAAAGCTCATAACTAACAGGTTCACGAAAAAAGAAAGCCAGTAATTTCCAACTCATAAATTTCAAATTGATTCACATGCGCCAGCCGCTTCGTATTATAAATAACTCCGCACTCACAAACTTGGTCATGAAACAGTCGCTTCAAAGAAACTTTCGAACACCTTCTCAATTTCCCCGGATTTGTGCCGCCGAGCGCCCGCCTGGACTCGTTAGCCATGGTTTGATCATGCCAACTACCTTCATGTGCTCCGGGTGGGTAGCGTAGATCTGACCAAACAAGATAAAAAGTAATGTCAAGCGTGTTCATCAGCAGTTTGCCGGATCAATATTCCCTTCTACGATATCGCCACCCTGGAAGTCTACACAAAGGGGTCCCATCTCACCTCATAGTCATATTTGTCCTTGAACAGTCCAGTAATTGCGATGGGATGGTTTGGGGTAGCACTCTTCAGACCCAGGTCTAGCCCGACGCTGTAGCTCATAATCTGCGGAATTTTAGACGGCAGTTCCTTGGCAGCGGCCACGAAATTGTTGAGCACATCTTCAGGTATTTCATCCTTCAGCTGCAACAAAACAACATGCCTCACAGACGACGCACTGGTATCTTCTGAAGCTCCTCCAGGTGCCGGTGCTAACGATGACATGTCAGGAGGTGCTACCTTATTTGGCGCAGACAAGTACATGATTCCTAGGCCTAGCGCCACACCAACAGCCAGCCAGGTCTGATCGCGTCGAGTGTGCGGGAAAGGACACGTCATTGCTTTCTAAAATACTAGTGCTTGGCGATTGGCGTAAGATTGAATTTTACAATAGTGTCAGTAAACTTCTCTTAGATCCCCTTAAGCTCGTACTCCGGTTAAAACTGACGGCTGGCAGTCAAAGATGGCGAAACGCTGAAAGAGGAAGCAACAGAGAAGAAAAAAAGCGAGGTTGATGAGCTGAGGACTGAGAGGACCCTCCTGAAGATGACAGACACTTGATGACGACGATGATGACGTGTCATCGGTCGCTGGAGAAGTACTACTGAGCTGTAGTACGTAGTCGTCTCTGCACGAAGGATCCACAACCATTTCCTCCTTTGGGGATTTTAAAAAGTACAAGGAAAAAAATGAGAAGCAAGAAGTACGCCTCTACTCTGACGAGAGTGTAATCAGCATGCGAAGGCATCTATACCTGGAAGCACTGCTTGTTAGCAACGCGTCTGTTTTACTTCATGGCTTCAGCTACAGCGCTCGGCCGTTGACATCGATCCGCTCTAGCCTCCATCGTGCATCAGGCCGACTCCTAGCCTCTGCATTTCCTCTTCAAGAGCTGACGAACAAAGAAGCAACCCAAAGCACTGCGTTCATTCAAGCAAACCCAACGTACGATGGGCGAGGAAATATAATAGGCATTTTTGACACAGGCGTTGATCCCATGGCTCCTGGTCTCCAAGTCACTTCTGATTCAAGGTGAGGGTTTCTGCCAAGTACGAAGATGTTAGCTTGAACTTCTCCGAATTGTGCTCACTGTCTTTGTCACCATTACACCCACGACTTGGGTTATGCAGGCAAAAATTTGTTGATTTCATTGACTGCACGGGCGCTGGCGATGTCAATACACGGACGATTCGGCGTGCTGATGCTAACGGTTTTATCTTAGGGCTCAGTGGTCACTGGTTGCGGGTTGAGACTTCGGGCGAAACACATGCCTCGTGGGAAAACCCGAGCGGGCAATGGCGTGTTGGGCTCTTGAAAGGCTATGACATCTTTCCTGCACCACTCGTAACCAGAGTGAAGCGCCAGCACAAAGAGCAGCATGAGCGCCGTCGGCTCAGCCTCTTGTCTGCAGCTCAGCAACAAAAAGCAACATCCAAAGTAGGATCATCAGAGGCTGAAGAAGCCGAAGCGCAGCTCACGCTGCTCGAAGATCAGGTGTATCTCACTAATTCATTTAATTAAAAAAAATTCAAAGCACTCAATTTCCACCACCGCTGCAAGAAAAGTGTTTTATTTCTCTTCTTAATCGTGAACTTCATTTTTCACCTACCTAAGTAGAGCTTGGACGATGATGACGTGGGCCCACTCTACGACGTAATACATTGGCACGATGGCACACAATGGCGCGCACTCCTTCACGAAGTCACTTATGACGGAACGAATCATACATCTGATCTCGTTAGTAGCAGCCTAGCTTCCCGACAACCGATGGGAGACTTTCGTAGCACTCGTCATGTGGGTACCCTTGGAGATGATACCCAACTACACTACACCATGCGGTTCGTTGAAGAAGCGCACGGCGGTGGGTGCACACTGTCGGTGGTAACCACAGCAGGTGCGCACGGCACGCATGTAGCAGCTATTGCGGGCGCCCACTATCCCGACGCCGACTCTCCAGACAAAGATGGTTTGAGCCCAGGCGCGCAAATGATTTCATTCAAGATTGGAGACAGTCGCTTGGGAACCATGGAGACTGGGCAATCGCTCTCCAGAGCATTTGCTGCTGTAACTGCATTGTCAGATACCAAGCACGCGATAGATATCATCAATTTATCATACGGCGAACCCACTCAGCGACCGAACCACGGGCGCCTCATCGAGATGGCTGAGGTACTTGTGCGCGACCATGGTGTCATTTTTGTATCCTCCGCGGGCAATTCAGGACCGGGGTTGTCAAGCGTGACTGCGCCAGGTGCAACAGCTTCGGCCCTTATTGGCATAGGGGCTTATGTTACTAAGGGCATGAAACAAGTCCTCGACAGCATGAATGATGTTGCTGGTGATACGTTGCAAGACTCTCAGTATTCCTTCAGCAGCCGCGGCCCATCGCCGGATGGTTATCTTGGCGTGTCTCTGTCCGCACCCGGTGGTGCCATTGCGTCCGTGCCGAATTGGGTAGGCCAATCAGACCAGCTAATGAAAGGGACATCTATGGCTTCTCCAAATGCTGTCGGTGCCATCTCAAACATGCTGTCTGGGCTGAAGCAAGCCAAAGTAGAGTATTCCCCTTTTTCCGTGCGCCGAGTTCTGGAGGCCACAGCATTTCGCGATGATAGTTCTGTCGACAGCAGCCACGACCCTTTCACACTGGGCCATGGGTTGCTTCAAGTAGCAGATGCTTTTGAGGCCCATGCAGCGCAGCAACAACAGGTTTTGAATGTAGACTTCAAGGTATCCATTCCTGAACGAAATGGGGCACCTGGTATTTATTTGCGCGACTTGCAGGAAAGCAACACGCGCCAAGTTATGTCAGCAAGCATTGCACCTATCTTCCCCAAGGGCACTACTACAGATGAAAAAGTTGCATTCGGGACTCTTCTGATGAGCGTCAAATCTACTGCGCCGTGGCTGTCTTCAGGAGATCATTTGGCTTTGCCAGCGTCCGGCCGTTCCATGAGCGTCACGATTGATCCTCGCGCATTGCCTCCAGGCGCACACTTCGGCGAGCTTCTTGGGTTCGACGCATCGGCTGACGGTGCCAAGGATACTCCTCTTTTTCGATTGCCGGTGTCAATTGTCAAGCCACACGAAGAAGAGTATCCAACAAGCGATGAAGTCACGTTCGACACGTTGGAACTCAAAAGTGGAGTTGTAGAACGTCGTTTTCTTGCCGTGCCTGCAGGCGCAACATCGATGGATGTCAGTGTCAAACTCGTTCATCGCGATGTTGATGCGTCTTCTGGCACGGATGGGTCTAATGAGGGCGACGAATGTGTCGATACTTCATATTGGGAGGCATTGGATCCAGCTGCAAGTAGCCAGAGTCGAACAGTACACGGTAGGATTCTCAGTCAATTCCCCCCCCCCCCTATTTCCGCCTGATGTCTTTATGTCTTTGATTTTACAATGTACTCGGTATTTGTGCAAATATGTGCAGTACACTGCTTGACTTGCCGGCCTGACGTTGCTCCAAGCAATGGGGAGTTGAAGCGGCGTGTTGCGCTTCGGCCGGGCGACGCCGCTTTCACGGGCTCTCTGCCAGTGGAGCCTGGCACCACGCTAGAGGTGTGTGTCGGGCAAGACTGGAGCTCTCTCGGCCCGAGCCTGGCGGAGGTGGAAGTGCGGTGGTGCCGAGTGAGCACCGCGAGCCCACACGTGCGGCTCGCGGGGGCCGTGAGCCATGCTCAGGTGCACCTGCGGAACGCGGGGGTGAGCGGCCAGATGCTGCGGCCAGCCGCCCGCTTGACGTCGTGGTTGTCGCCCTTGCGCCCCCGTGCACATGTAGTGAGGCCACTGGGCATTCGCGACACCTTCTTTGACCCTTTGTCTGCCCTGAGTCCTGGTCGCAATGACCATGATGGCAATGAGCATCAGGTTATATCTGACAATATAGCGAGCTCGAATCCGAAAACAGCACTGGTGCCGCAGCATGAACTCGTGTTGGAGTACCGTTTCGTGCAGCCAAAAGAAGGCAAAAAGCACATGGTCATGCCGCACCTGCGTGCCGCTCACGGCGAAGTGTACGAGTCCATTTTCACGGGCTCCATGTGCAGCCTGTTTGAAACCCAGACCCGGCGCTTGGTCGGGGTGCGCGACGCAAGCGCGCCAGCCAAGCACTTCGGTCCACTGGTGGCAGGCCGCCAGTACACGCTGCTTTGCCAAGTGCGGCACGATAATGCTGAGGTAGGAGTTCTGAGAAAACCATAAACAAAGTCCACGTTAGAGACAATATTCTTCGAAGCTTGGTTTGATGCCCAACCTTGTTTTTCTTGTTGCGTCATCAAAGGTGCTTCGGTCTATGCGTAACATGGAAGTGTGGCTTGAGCGGCCATTGCAAGCTGTGGTGCCCTTGATGTTCTACAAAGATCGCGCGAGTGCAATCCTGAGCCAAGCGAATAAAGCATCGTTAGCAGACGCCAATGGCGCTGATAACTCTGGGAGCCCTGCAAACGATCAAGTCAACGAGTTCAACAATGTAAACGAAGATGGTCCCTTGATAACGTCTGCGGACGCTGCTTCAAGCACAGCAGCACCAGTAGACAAAGTAAGACGGTTTGTGAACAGCCGACTGGGGCCTGGCGTAAGCACAGTGGCTTACTTAGCTGGCCCTACAGCGACTCAGGTGTGTACTTTTATTTGGTGATGTATGTTTCGCACGGTGAATGAAATACTGCAATTCTATCTATGCAGCCTATGTATTACCTTCTCGGTTTGATTCGATTACCACGCGCATTGCCACACATATCCTAAACAATAGGTACCTAAGGAAGCAGCTCCAGGCGACTTCCTCAGTGGAGATTATTACCTTTCAACCACCACAACGGGGGCGGTTGGCCGAAGGTGGGCACTTCATTCCTTCACATTATTTGTGTAGTACATTCCTCGGTAAGTGCTTGGAGTTTACTCTAAATTATATTTTTTTCTTTGTCAGGTTTCGGCTGACGTACCTTGTACCGCCCAAGGTCAATGCTGCCAGCAATGGAGAAGCTGCACTCACCAAATCGCTGCCAGGGGCTCCACTTTATGCGCCCGCACTTAAAAAGACATCGCCTGCCACGGCTACTAATGCGTCAACAGCGTTCGTGGCTACCGATGGAGATGCTTCATGCAGCAAGCCAGCCAAGAATGAGCCTGAAACCGCTGCGGCAGGCCAAGAGACAGTTACTGCCACTATCGACGACAATGGTACGATCAATGCTACTAATACCATCGATGATGCAGGTGACAGTAGCGATGGAGCCTCTATGCTCGAGGCTATGGCCATTGCGCAGCTCAAGTGGCAAGTGGAATGGCTGGGCAAAGAGCTCAGTAAAGGTGGAGACGCCGCACTTCACGCTAAAGCAGCGCTTGAAACCATCGTACTCCAAGAAACCAGTCGATTGAACCATAGTAGTGAAGTCAGTTCCAGCAGCAGTAGTGGCAATGATGTAGCGGCCGAAACAGGTGCAGTCAGTAGCGAACAAGGTCCTATAGGAAGTGACAAGGCTGATGCTGCTCAGGCCATAATTGCTGAGGCCTTGCTGCTGCTGCTCCATCACGAATCCAGCGCACTTGCTCGTGCACGCGCTGCTTCTGTTGGTGATGTTGCTCCTGCCGACATAACTGCAGAAGGCTCGCTAACTACAGATTCAACATCTCTTGGCAACGGCACCACCAATAGTAACGGCAGTGGACTTGTGAGTGCGCCTAATGGTGATGCTGCGGCTGCAATTGACGCGGCTGTAGCGGCAGTGATAGCAACTGCAGAGCGATTAGCCAGTATGGTTGACAGCCAAGGTAAATCATCAAGAGAAATACTCTTTTTCTATGCCAATCTTTAACAACTTCGCTTGCTATTTAGTTGTTGCTTCCTTATTTTGGGACATATTTTGTACTTCTGTTCTTATCTTGCGGTTGCTTGTCGTTTGATAAACAGCCTTGGCAATACATCTTGGCCAACGCCGCCCACTTCCTCTAGTCGACGACTTCAGTGATAATGGCAACAGTGATGAAGCCAATGCTGCTCGAGAAAAGGCTGCAGAGGATGCTCTGGACAAAAAGTTCAAAGCGCAGAAGTCGTGGCTGATTGCAGCTCGAAGGCATCAGGTCGCTGCGCTTAGCGTTGGTTGCCTCACTGTAGCCGCTGCTGCACAATCGGGATCAGGCAGCAGCCCCAGCGCTCTCGAGCTTACTGTTGAACCATGGCAAGCTTCTTACCCATCGGTGGCGCAAGATACTACTCCGGCAGGTTCTCCGCCCCCGACTGTTCCCGAGGACTACAAAGGACCACCACCTCATGTTTTGCCCGGGTTTTTAGCTGCTGTGCGCGAGCTTGCTAAGTGGGAAGACGTTGGGGGCCATTCTCCCGTTGCCATAGCAGTGGAGTGGCGCCTCTACCGCCGCCCGGGGAAAACCCTGAAACTTGCAAACGCTGCACTCAAGCAGGCGACATCCGAAGGGCGCGGCAGCGAATGCAACGAAGAAATGCTCCGACGCCTTCGCACGGCGCTTTATAGAGAGCTTGGATGGGTAACGCTTGAAGCAAGAGAACAGCGCGAACTTTTGAGCAGATTTCCTCCTGCCCCGGGATACCGCGACTTCTGAGACAAATTTTAGTTATAGTGTGCATATCAATCCGTGCACCAATTTATTACTCAAGTAACTGGGTTTGATCTAAGCACTTCCCAAGCCACCTCTCACCACCTCTATGGCTCATGAAAAGGGCAAACGAAATCCGGTTTTATTAGAAACGCATCTTATTCCTATTCGAACACAAGGGAGATCAGGCCAGAGTAGTTGGGGGATGTAATTTCTAATTAAGAAATAGAGCCAGGTGCCAGGTGAGCTGTAGCCCTGAGAACATTTCTCGGTGAAAGCACCTTATCTACGTCCTTTGGGTTCCTGGATTCAATTCGGTTTCAGAGACAAATACTAGGAGGCATGGGGCCTGCGCTTTTGTGCCAGAGTTCGAAATTGCGCGCTCCTACCGAAAGCCAAAGGAAGTCGCCCGAAGTCAGGGCGACGGAGCGTATTGGTTTATAGCATTCGCAGTGCCTGATGGTACGGCCGATATTAGTTCGAGTTCGAGTTCGGTATGGTATTTGTGCTAATCGCACCATAGTGAGCAGCAACTTCAGAAATGGTGGTTTCTGTGACACGTCGACCGCTGATCGATTGTCGATTGATGGCTGATTGATTGATCGCAGATATGACGAACCCCGAAATCCGAAACCACCGATGTTCGGTTTGTTCGTTTTGAACACTTTTCGCACTGCTGCAGCCATACATACTAGTATCCGTAGCAAGCTTTGTAGCATTTTTGCTCGTAAGCAATCATTCGCATTGCCACGATGGTGAACGTAGGACGTCTGCTGATTTTGTGCTTGCATGTAGAAGCTTCAAACCTCTTTCATCACAAGTCTCATGGCGGGGATGGTCCCAATCATAGCAAGGATATAGGATTGGTTGATGCAGGCACGCCCTCTCACTTAGCTCTTGCTTTGAAAGCTGCTCGCGCCAGCCGCACTAGCTATGGAGGCCTAGCGCACAACTACACCACGCGCGTGCAGCCTGGAAGCCGAGGGCATAAGCTTGTCCTAGAGAATTTAATGGCCCAGCGCGGAAGTTTCCCGTCTCAGTACTATGCGAGTGGCCTTCACCGCCAGCCGCCAGCCAGCAAGCCTGCAGCTAGCCCTGTTCTGTTAGCGCTGATGGCAAGCTCCGAAGTGCCGTGGCCTGCCAGAATCGAAGTGCTGCTCAATTCTCTCGTCACTCTGGAGGGTGCACTCGGCGGCGTCTCTTCTGGGGACGGGAGTAGCTTGAGCAGTAGCTTTGACCTCGTGGTCATCCTTGACTCTCACGGAGAACCAAAGCCAAAAAACAGTTGCCGAGATTCCAAGGTGAGCACATGCTAAATTTTAATTTTATCAATAACTTTGGGCGATTGAATGTATATCTAAACGGCAAGGTTTGTTAAGTGAGCTGACGCCAAATATTCCGGCTGAATATGGACTTCGCTGCTTCAGGTGTTAGTGGTGAAGGCTCAGAAAACGGGAAGCTCGGGACAAGAGGTTTGTGACTGCAAACAGCTACTAGAAGAAGGTGGCATTCCCTATGAGGTAGTTAGGCCGA